>BNJS01001533.1_pt1:122500-201969 | contig 201969 bp, 205 predicted proteins | sample 8540461 | NCBI WGS metagenome assembly BNJS01 (sample SAMD00202454, study PRJDB9452) | human saliva metagenome | isolation source: human saliva | place: Japan
AGGAGAAAGCAGCTTCTGAGGGGCTGTCGGTAAAGGTCGGCCGTTGGGATATCCCTGGTGAGCCAATTGCCATGCTTATTGATTTTCAGCCATACTTTGCTCATAAAGATGAAATTTATGGTAAGCTTTGGGAGTATTATCGTGTTGATAGTCTTCATGCTTACGGAGATTATGACGAATCAGCAATGTTTGCTTATGCTACGGCACTTGTCGTAGAGAGTTTCTATAAGTTTTATCTAAGCGAGAAAGATAAGGTAGTTTTCCATGCAAATGAATGGCAGACAGGCTTTGCAGCACTCGTATTGCAGCATCGTCAGCCACAGATAGCATCTATCTTTACAACTCATGCAACGGGTATTGGTCGCAGTATTGCTGGCAACAACAAACCTTTGTACGAATACCTCTGGGCTTATAATGGTGACCAGATGGCTTCAGAGTTGAATATGGAGAGCAAGCATTCTATTGAGAAGCAGACTGCTCACCATGTTGATTGCTTCACGACAGTGAGCGATATTACTGCAACAGAGTGCAAAGAGTTGCTTGATAAACCAGTTGATTTGGTTCTTCCAAACGGTTTTGAAAACGACTTTGTACCAAAGGGTGCAACCTTCACAAAGAAGCGTAAGGCAGCACGTAAGCGTTTGCTCGACGTTGCTAATGCACTGACAGGTGACGATATACAAGATGATGCGTTAATCGTATCAACCAGCGGACGTTATGAATTCCGTAATAAAGGTATTGATGTGTTCATAGAATCAATGAACCGCTTGCGTTATGATGAGAACTTGAAGAAGCAGGTTGTAGCCTTCATTGAGGTTCCAGGCTGGGTAGCAGGTCCGCGTCAGGACCTTGTAGAGCGTCTCAACAGTGGCAAGCAGTTTGATACACCATTGGAGAAGCCTGTACTTACGCATTGGCTTCACAATATGGACAATGACAATGTGCTGAATATGCTTGGCTCTCTCGGTATAAACAATGCAAAGGGAGATAAGGTAAAGGTAATCCTCTGCCTTGCTATCTGACAGGTGATGATGGCATTATGAATATGAGCTATTATGATCTCGTATTGGGTAACGACCTCTGTGTTTATCCATCTTACTATGAGCCATGGGGTTATACACCATTAGAGGCAGTAGCCTTTAAGGTTCCTTGTATTACAACCGACCTTGCAGGTTTCGGTTTGTGGGCAAATACAGAGAAGGGAAAATATAGCGAGATAGAAGACGGTGTTAAGGTATTACATCGTACTGATTATAATTATTCTGAGGTAGCTGATGGTATTAAGGATACCATAGCCCGTTACTCTTGCTTTACGAAGACGGAGGTGAACAAGTGTCGTTCAAATGCTGAGAAGCTCTCTCGTAAGGCACTTTGGAGTGAGTTTATCATCTATTATGAGCAGGCTTACGACATAGCATTAGAGAAAGCAGCTGCACGAAACAACTGATAACTGCTTTAATAACGATATAAAAAATAACAGTCAAACTATATTAAGTTATGAAAATTAAATCAGATTATTCCAACGAACCTCAGTGGAAAGAGGTAATCAGAAAGTCAACTCTGCCAAAAGGAACTGGCATGTCTTGATGAGCTTGCTCACAATATGTGGTGGGCATGGAATTACGAAGCACGCAATATGTTCAAAGCTCTTGATGAGGAACTCTATGAAGAGGTTGGACATAATCCTGTTCAGCTCCTTGAGCGTCTTAGCTACGACCGTAAGGAAGCCATCGTAAAGGACAAGAAGTTGATGAAGCAGGTAAGTGATGTTTACAAGAAGTTCCGTGCTTATATGGACGTTAAGCCTAACGCTAAGCGTGCTTCTGTTGCTTACTTCTGTATGGAGTTTGGTCTGAATCAGGCATTGAAGATTTATTCTGGTGGTCTTGGTATTCTTGCTGGTGACTACCTCAAGGAAGCTTCTGACTCAAATGTAAACTTCTGTGCTGTAGGTTTCCTCTATCGTTTTGGTTACTTCACACAGAGCCTTTCAATGGATGGTCAGCAGATTGCGAAGTACGATTCACAGAACTTTAACTCTCTTCCTATCGAGCGTGAGCTTGATGAGAACGGCAATCAGGTAGTTGTTGACGTACCTTACCGCAACTATATGGTACACGCACTTGTATGGCGTGTAAACGTTGGACGTATTAAGCTTTACTTGCTCGATACAGACAACGATATGAACTCAGAGTACGATCGCCCTATCACTCACTCACTCTATGGTGGTGACTGGGAGAACCGTTTGAAGCAAGAGATTCTACTCGGTATCGGTGGTATGCTCACATTGAAGAAGTTGGGTATCAAGAAGGATATCTATCACTGTAATGAAGGTCATGCAGCACTCTGCAACCTCCAGCGTCTTTGTGACTACATCGATGGTGGCTTTGACATTCAATCAGGCTATGGAGCTTGTACGTGCTTCTTCACTTTATACCGTTCACACACCGGTACCAGCAGGTCACGACTACTTCGACGAGGAACTCTTCGGTAAGTATATGGGTGATTATCCTGCCAAGCTCGGTATCTCTTGGGATGAGTTCATCGGTATGGGACGTACAAATCCAGACGATCACAGTGAGCGTTTCTGTATGAGTACTTTCGCTTGTAACACCTGTCAGGAAATCAATGGTGTCTCAAAGCTTCACGGTTGGGTAAGCCAGAAGATGTTTGCTCCATTGTGGAAGGGTTACTTCCCAGAGGAGAACGCTGTAGGTTATGTTACCAATGGTGTACACCTCCCAACATGGACAGCAACAGAGTGGCGTAAGCTTTACGATAAGTACTTCGATAAGAGCTTTATGAGTGACCAGAGCAACGAGTCTATCTGGCACGCTATCTACAATGTTCCAGATGCAGAAATCTGGGAGACACGTATGGCATTGAAGCAGAAGCTTATCAAGTATATCCGTGATAAGTTCACTAAGCAGTGGCTCCGCAATCAGGGTGATCCAGCTAAGGTGGTTTCTATCCTTGAGCGTATCAACCCTAACGCATTGATGATTGGTTTCTGCCGTCGCTTTGCTACTTTTACAAGCGTGCACACTTGCTCTTCACTGACCTTGAGCGTTTGGAGAAGATTGTAAACAACCCAGAGCGTCCTGTTCTGTTCTTCTTCTCAGGTAAGGCTCACCCAGCTGATGGCGCAGGTCAGGGACTTATCAAGCGTATCTTTGAGATTTCTCGTATGCCACAGTTCCTCGGTAAGATTATCTTCCTTGAGGACTACGATATGCAGTTAGCTCGTCGTCTCGTATCTGGTGTTGATATCTGGATGAATACACCAACTCGTCCACTCGAGGCAAGTGGTACATCTGGTGAGAAGGCAGAGATGAATGGTGTTGTAAACCTCTCAGTACTTGATGGCTGGTGGGTTGAAGGTTATCGTGAGGGTGCTGGATGGGCATTGCCAGAGAAGCGCACCTATCAGAACCAGGGCTATCAGGATCAGCTCGATGCAGCTACTATCTACGGTCTGCTCGAGAACGAGATTGCACCTCTTTACTTCAATAAGGATGCTAAGAAGGGCTACTCAGAGGACTGGGTAAAGGTTGTGAAGAACTCTATCGCAACTATCGCCCCTCATTATACAATGAAGCGTCAGCTTGATGACTACTATGACAAGTTCTATGAGAGTCAGGCTAAACGTTCTCATAAGCTCGAGGCTAATGACAATAAACTTGCTAAGGAGATTGCTCTTTGGAAGGAGTCTGTAGCAGAGCGTTGGGACAGCATCTATGTTGTTTCAAAGGATGAGGATGCACTGCAGGATATTGCTACAGGTCATAAGATTAAGGTTACTTACACAATCGACGAGCAGGGCTTGAACAATGCAGTAGGTCTTGAGTTGGTATTCTTGAAGAATGCACCAGTTGATGACGTAAACATCCACAAGGTAATCCCATTCAAGATGGTGAAGACTGAGGGTAATCACTATACTTTCGAGGCTACTTTCGATGCAACTGTAGCAGGTGCTTATAAGTACGCTGTTCGTATGTATCCTAAGAACGATCTCCTGCCACATCGTCAGGACTTCTCTTATGTGAAGTGGATTGGATAAGAACAGTCTAAGGACTAATCTATAATAAAAAGGCCATTCCTAAATGCTGTAAAGTATTAGGAATGGCTTTTTCGTATTTATATGCCATTGAATTATCGCTGGGCTTAATCTAATTTACAATGGTAATGTGCCTTCCCTCGATATGTTTACCATTTGTTTACCGCCTTCTGCTTACGCTTTTTTATATATTTTGCGATAACGTGAACCTATGTTGATGATTTTCTTTTCACGTTCTAACTGTGCTGTAAGTTGATAGGCGTAGGTTGTAGAAAGGTTCAGACGGCGACGGAGGTCGTTAACGGTGATTATCGGACTCTCTTCAAACAACTCTTTTAGTGCAGCGTTAACGGCTGATTTTATAGGAAGTGTGGATGTACCGTCTTTGTAGGTTTTGTTTTCAAAATCTATCTTTCCCAAAGCTTCGTGAAAATCCTTATCGGGGCGGAATCTAATTTTGCGCACAGCAACATTACGGAGATGGTGACGATGCGTCTTAGGGTCTTCGTTCATGTCCCCTTTAAGGGCAAGCGAGAAGAATCCAATGCCCGGTAGATGAACTGTATTCCCGCTTTTTAGCTCCTCTACTAATTCTGTTTTTAATGCCGAGATAGTACCGAGAATGTCGGCTGTTGTAAGCGTTGTTGCTTGTTGGATATGCTGACAGATTCTTTCTATTCCCGTGACATCTTTTTTGATAGATACGATTCTTAGTGCTTTACGTTGTGCGAGTTTACCGCTTGTTCTTAATAGTTTGTAATTTACAGTCATAGCTTTACGTTTGTAATAAGGGTTAATAATCATCTTTTCCGTGAGCCGTTAGTGTGTGAAACGAGTCTCTATAATCACATACTTTTGGCTTAGGCAGAATTCTTTTCACGAAAGAAAGAAATTATTTACGTGAAAATAAATATTTCTTTTTCATGAAGAAAAATATTTTTCATGAAAATAATTCGTGATTCATGCTGCAAAGATACTGTTTCAATGGTCGCTTAACAAGTATAAGCTATGTAGTAATGTCTGTATTTGTGCTTTTTTGCGTGGGTGTAGATTTGGGATGGGTGGATAAAAGGGTAAAAGAAAAGCTCTCAGACCAGTGAGGGGGTATGGTCTGAGAGCTATGGTTTGAAAGTAACCCCCTATTGATTTACTTTCCGAGTGTACTTTATAGAAGGGGGATGATAAATATATGTAATGATATAAAATACTTTTTTTACCACACGAACTTGTATTGATGGCTACCGCTTGTCATTGCAGTTGGGAAACCATTACTATTGACAGTCCACGTAAAGTTGTTTTTGTTGCCGTTCTTATTAATAAGTTGTACAGGCAAGTTCTTAGTTGCTTTTCCAAGCAATCCTGCATAGTAGGCGTATTTCATTGCGCCAATGTCAATACCAAACGTTGTATTGAAGAGCATAATGTTACCCTTGTTCACTATAGGAGTAGGGGTGGCAGTTGACGTATAAGCAACTTTGCAAGTATCTTTTTTTCTTGTTGTTGTTTGTGAGACGATAGTTTTTGTCTCTATTTCAGAGATGTTGCTATCTTTATAAGTCAAAGTAAATTCTTTGTAGTCATCTGCTGAATGGATTATATTAACAAGTTGCTCATTATCGTTATAAGTGAACCTCCATGTATCTTTCTTTGTATTTTCCTTTTGCTGTATCATGCATTCTCTAACAAAACCGTTGTGGTTCAGATACATTCTGTAGAACGTTGTATCTCCATTACGTTCTACTTTCATGAAGACATTTGGGATTACAATAGCACGTGTTTTTGTGTTATTGTATTTGAAAGATACCGTTTCATCCTTAGTCTTAATGCCTGTAACCCATCCTCTGTCATCTGTTTGGATAGTCATACTATCCGCCTCTTTAGGCATGCCATTAGTAAATACCTTTGAAAGGTCAATTGTTACAGGATCTGGCCAGCTGTCAATAATCCTGTCATCATCGTTTTTGTTACTGCATGATGATAAAACAAATGTTGCACCTATTACTGCTGCAGTAAGAAGTGCGATTGTAATAGTCTTTTTCATTGTCCTTTTTTATGTTATAATTAGTAATTGGCACGTTCTTGTCAACTCATTGGCTTGTGCTTTTGATCTCTGTTGCAAATATATAAAAAACTTTCTTCAATGACCCGTTTCTATACTATGATTTTATTAGTTTAGGGTGAAAAAGTCAGCAATTAGCTTTATATCATAGCTTCGCTTTGTTCTGTGTTTCTTTTAGAACATTTCCCTTCGATAGTCACCCGTCAATAATTCTTGTTGTAGAAAAGCGTATGTATAGCCCGGACTTTGATAATATAATCCTGTAGACCGGTCCTGAATACGGCTGTAAGTATCAGAGTTATAAAGCATATCAATTGCTTCGGACATAGTACAATGTTTGTCTTTCATAAATAAGGCTATAAGTTCTGCACATACATCCTCTTTCATCATATTAATCTGTTCGTTGGTCAGTTCTATGGTTTCTTTAGTTTGCATTTGATATTTTAGTGTACAACCATTCCTCTCACAGATGATAGAAATGTCATGAATAGCATCCTCAAAGGACTGTGTGTGTAGGACATCATAAAAGGACATCAAGTAGTCTATTCCCTTAAAACGCTTAAGGTAATTGTATGCCTGTCGCTGACCAAGATTAAACTTCTTGGCAAACTCTGCTATTAAAGCGATGACGTAGCGTATTTGATTTGTTTCCTCTCTTGACATACTTTGTTCATTATATTCACGACAAATATATGAATTATTTTCCGAAATACTACTATCTGTCTACGAAAAGTTTATAGCAATGCGGGTTAATTGGCTTGGTTGATAAGGTTCACCACTACCTTTACCATTATATCCTTTTCCTCTGTTTTGCTCTCGGCAATCATTAGGGTGAGGGCAACGAGGGTGTTGTCAGCAATTCGTTTGGTACCATCGGGACGATAGAGGATAGCGTTGTTGTTCATAAACCATAGGAATAGCGTTGCTGCAATGCGTTTGTTGCCATCGCTGAACGAGTGGTTCTTGGTGACAAGATAGAGAAGCATAGCCGCTTTCTCCTCCACACTCGGATAAAGTTCCGTACCATCAAATGTCTGATAGATTTGTCCGATAGAACTTTTGAAGGACTCATCCTTTTCATTACCAAAGAGTACAGAACCACCAAACTTCTGTCGAAGAATATCTATCTCGTGCATAGCATTCTCGTATGTAGCGTGGAATGGCTCTTCTTTGGTAGTCTTGGCGATGTGAAGTCGCTGGTAATCATAGTTGTCGAGTGTGTCGAGTGCGTAGGTATAGTCTACAACGACGTCAAAGAGTGCGTTACTTTCATCTGTCGTCTTGTGGGGTGTTGCTGGATAGCTCTGCCTAAAACTTGTATGAGTTGGCGTAGCTCTGCAATCTGATGTTTACGTATATTCTCGTTGATGGCATAGCCTTTGACAAGATACTGCTTGAGAATAGAGTTTGCCCATTGGCGGAAACGGATACCACGCTTTGTATTTACTCTATATCCCACAGATATAATCATGTCGAGATTATAATAAGATACTATACGAGAAACCTGTCGTTTGCCCTCTTGTTGAACTGTTCGGAATTTCCGAACAGTTGAGTTAGCATCGAGTTCATCATCTTCTATGATGTGCTTAATATGTTCGCTTATCGTAGCTTTGCTGGATTGAAATAGTTCTACCATCTGTACTTGGGTAAGCCACACGGTTTCTCCTTCCAACTTTACATCAAGTTGGGTCTTACCATCTTCACTTTGATAGATGATAATTTTGTCGTTTAGGTTTTCAGTCATGTTGTTTAGGTTTATAGTTGTTGGTCAATAGGCGAGGGATATATTAATCCCTCGTCAGTTTACGACTCATATAGCGCACCGGATACCATACGGAAAGCCATCCAACAAGAATAACTGTGAGGAAGATAGTGATGATATCTTCGGGATGAACACTGATAGGATAGGCATTAACAACGAAGTTTCCAGCCTGATCACCGAGCTGTACAAGTCCGTATGTCTGTTGCAACCAGCAGAGTAATAAACCGAGTGCAATACCGATGATAGCACCAGCTGCAGATATCATTCTACCTTCAAAGAGGAAGATACGACGTATCTGACCGTCCGTAGCACCGAGGTTGCGCAGGGTAATAACATCATTCTTCTTGTCGATAATGAGCATAGATAGCGAGCCAATGATGTTAAAGCACGCCACCATAAGGATAAACGTGAGGAAGACGTAGGCAAAGAGTTTCTCAATACGCATGATGTTAAACGTATCGGCTTGCTGTTCATAGCGGTCTAATACCTTGTAATTGTCACCGAGAAGGGTTTGTATTTCGTCTTTAGCTTTGTCAATGTCGACACCCGGCTTCATGCGTAATTCAAGTGAGGTAATCTCTCCCTGTCGGTTGAAGATACGGCGTGCGAACTCAAGCGAGGTGATGATATACCCCTTATCATACTTCAACTGCTTTACATGGAAGAGTACCCCCGGAGATATCAAAGAGTCTTTTACGAAAGCATCTGTTGGATTAGAAGCATCATACTGTCCTTCACGTTGGGGCGCATAGATGTGTAAGTAGTCTGGCCATGCAACTCCTGTACCGAGGTCTTGTGCCAATCTAATACCGAGAACGCCATATTGCAGATTGGCAGTATGAAGTCTAAAGTCACCCTCTCCGTAGAGGATATTACTGATATGTGTCAGCGAGTCGAAGTTATCCTCCACACCCTTCACATTGACCATAGCTTGTTTGTCATGATAGACTGCCAATGCTTGGTCCTCTACGCATTCTGTAGCCACTTCTACTGAAGGTAGTTTTTTTGACCTTTAAAAGTAAGGGATCGTTAGCCGACATAGCCTTACCCTTTGCTGCTTCAATCTTTATTTGTGGGTCGAAGTTGGTGAAGAAGGATGCTACAAGGTCTGAGAATCCATTAAATCCACTCAATACAACGACCAATGCCATTGTTGCCACCGACACACCGAGTACGGAGATGAGGCTGATAACGTTAATAGCATGTGTGCTCTTCTTTGAGAAGAGGTAACGGCGGGCAATGTAAAAAGGGAAGTTCATGATGGGTGTTGGGTGTTGGTTGTTGAATGTTGGGTGTTGACGGGTAGGGTGTTAGGTGTTGAATGTTGGGTGTTGATGAATTGATAAATGGGGGATGGTGAGTTTCTGAATAGGCATTGGTACCTATCTACTAATCGTTAACACCAACTTCTTAATACTTATCAACAATTCATCAACACCTAACATTCAACACCCATTACCCACCTCCTACTTCTTTAGTAACTCGTCAATGCGCTCCAAATAGTCGAGGGAGTCGTCAATGAAGAAGCGTAGCTCAGGAATGATACGCAGCTGATTATGCACACGCTGACCTAAGTCATAGCGGATAGTTTTCTCATTGGCATTGATATTTTTCAGTATTTCTTCGCCCTTTTCAGATGGGAAGATACTGAGGTAAGCGGTACAGATACTGAGGTCTGGGCTAACCTTTACACGTGTCACACTAACCAAAACACCATGCATCATGCGTGTCTGTGTCTGGAAAATACTTGCCAATTCCTTCTGAAGGAGGCGTGATATGCGGTTTTGTCTTGTCTCTTGCATTGTCTTATCTATTTATTGTTTTATCCTGCAAAGGTACTGAAAGTTTGAAAAACCCACAAACTTTTATGTTGAAGTGTAGGGAATGGGTGATGGATATTAGGTGTTAGGTGGTGAAGGTATGTCGATGTTTGGGGATGGAAGTTGGGCTTTGGATGTTTGGTGTTGAGGCTCCGCACATATTGTGCGAACGCCCCGCACATATTGTGCGGATGGTAAGCACCAGTGGTGTTGAGGGCTAACCACATTGCTATCGATTATGAGAACGAGTGCGATGAATGGATAATAAACTCGTTATAGTCATCCCTTTGTGGTAATCACTCCCCTCTCCCGTTGGAGAGGGGTTGGGGGTGAGGCTTTTTGTGTAGCTTTTATTTCTTCCTAATCAGTGTCAGTCCATCGCGTAATGGAAGGATAACCTTCTCAATGCGGTCATCTTTGGCAATGAAATCATTGAAATGTCGGATGCCAATCGTCTGATGATCGTTGTCGTAGGCAGGGTCAATGACGTGCCAGTCCCACAGTGTGTTGTCAGCGAGGATATAGCCACCGGGACGGATGATAGGCAATAATTTCTCATATACCTCCGTATAATTGCGCTTGTCACCATCAACGAAAGCCATGTCAAATAGAATCCCCAACTTGGAGCCTCTTCTGCCGCATCACCGATACGGAAGTCAATCTTATCTGCAACAGGCGACCCTTCAATCCATGGACGGGTAAAATCTTCCATCTCGTCATTGATTTCAAAGGTATAGAGTTTGCCATCTTCCTCCAATCCCTCTGCCATACAGATAGCCGAATAGCCACTGAAAGTACCCACTTCAAGGATATTTTTAGGGCGTATCATCTGTACAAGCATCTTTAAGAGACGACCTTGTAGGTGTCCGCTTGCCATACGTCCGTGAATAGTATGAATATTTGTGGCACGATAAAGACGATAAAGATAATCGCCTTCTGGGTCAATATGCGAGGCAAGATAAGCATCACAGCCCGCTTCGTCAGTGAGAGACGTATAGGTGTTGGTTGTTGGCATGGGTTATAATGGGGATGATGAGTGTTGAAAGGTTATAGGAGTGACAATGCTTCTATCGCCAATCTGTAGCTGTTAAGACCAAAACCTTGAATAGTACCCTTGCAAGCAGCGGCAATCATAGAGTGTCGACGGAAGTCCTCACGGTCGTTAACATTACTGATATGCACCTCAATCACTGGTGTTTGTAGAGAACGAATGCAATCCAAAAGCGCAATACTTGTATGCGTATAAGCTCCAGCATTGAGGATAATGCCATCATACGAGAAGCCAATCTCTTGTAGCTTGTTGATGAGTTCGCCCTCTATATTACTTTGGTAATAGTCAATGGTACAGTTAGGATAGCTTTCACGCAATTGTGAAAAGAAGGTTTCCATAGACATACTACCGTATATTTCAGGTTCACGTACCCCTAACAGGTTCAAGTTGGGACCATTAATAATGATTACTTTCATATCTCTTTCTTCTCAAATATCATTTTTTGATGTATCTTTGCATGTAAATTGCAGTATGCAAAAATAAGAAATTAAATGGAAACAGGCAAGAATTCAAAGGATATTGTCAGCCGTTACCGTCGTTATCTGAAGTTAGAGGAAAGGCTACTCGGCTAATACGTTGGATGCTTATATGCGTGATGTGGATAAGCTCTTGCGCTATCTTGCTGTGGAACAGGTTGATGTGTTGGATGTGAAGTTAGAAGATTTAGAACACTTTGCAGCCTTTATCTCCGACCTTGGCATTGGTCCTCGCTCTTTGGCACGCATTCTCAGTGGGGTGCGTCAGTTCTATCGTTTCCTCGTTATTGATGGTTATTTGGAAGTAGACCCGACTGAGTTGTTAGAGTCGCCAAAGCAACCTGACCACTTACCAGAGGTTCTTTCCACAGCAGAAGTAGACCTCTTAGAGCAGGCAATAGACCTGTCAAAGTGGGAGGGACACCGCAACCGTGCTATTATTGAGGTCTTGTTTTCTTGTGGACTGCGTGTGTCAGAACTCACCAACCTAAAACTTTCCAACCTATATATTGAAGAACAGTATATCCGAGTGATGGGTAAAGGTTCGAAGGAACGTTTAGTTCCTATCTCACCGCGTGCCTTAGACGAGCTAAACTATTGGTTTGCCGACCGTAATGTGATGAAAATCAAACCCGGAGAGGAGGATTATGTCTTTCTTAATCGTCGTGGGCACCATCTTACGCGTACGATGATTCTTATTATGATTAAGCGATATGCGGTTGAAGCTGGTATCAAGAAAACAATTTCTCCACACACCCTTCGCCACTCCTTTGCCACCTCCTTGCTCGAAGGTGGTGCCGACTTACGTGCTATTCAGGCAATGTTAGGACATGAAAGTATCGGAACAACAGAGATTTATACCCATATTGACACCTCAACACTACGACAGGAAATACTTGAACATCACCCCCGTAATATCCAGTATAACGAGCGTCAGCAGATGGATTTATTGACAGAATAATCTTTATTGATACTTTAACCCAAATCGATCATTAGATCACAATATGTATTGTTCTTATTACTATGGTATTGTTTCCTAACATCTTTTATTTTCTTATCGGCATCTTGTCTGTCTTTGTAACTTGACGTAGCCCGCTACGCCTGCGTTCCAAAACCAAACAATCTGCTCGATAATAAAACAAAATATGTTTAGGCTCTAATGAACGATTTGGGTTTGTTAAGATATAAAAATATCGGATTGCGTAACGGATTTTTTTATGTATCTTTGCGCCATAAAACTAATATTAAATTACAAAACAACGTTTAAGATGAAAATCAAACATTTATTCTTAATCGTCTTACTTTTTGTCACTGGTATGGCCTCTGCACAGCAGATGGGTCCTATCCCTGTGAATAAGAATGTAAGACAAGGTAAGCTCAGCAATGGCTTAACTTACTACATCCTTCACAATGAATGGCCAGAGCACGTAGCCAATTTTTACATTGCGCAGCGTGTTGGTTCTATTCAAGAGAATGATAATCAGCGTGGTTTGGCTCACTTCCTTGAGCACATGGCATTCAATGGTTCAGAGCATTTCCCTGACTCAACGCTCCTCGAATTTACCCGTTCACTTGGTGTGGAGTTCGGTAGCAACTTGAATGCTTACACCAGTATCGACCAGACTGTCTATCGTATCTGTGACGTTCCAACAACTCGTCAGACAGCACTTGACTCTTGTCTGTTGATTCTTAAGGACTGGTCAAACGGCCTTGTACTTGCTGACAAGGAGATTGACAAGGAACGTGGCGTTATTCATCAGGAGTGGCAGTTGCGCCGTACACCAGTGATGCGAATCTATGATGACGTTTTTGCCTAAGTTCTATCCTAACTCAAAGTATGGTCATCGTATGCCAATCGGTTTGATGAGTATTGTTGACAAGTTCCCTTATCAGGACCTCCGCGACTATTACAAGAAGTGGTATCGTCCAGATAATCAGTGTATCATCGTTGTTGGTGATATTGATGTAGACCACACTGAGAATGAGATTAAGAAGGTTTGGGCAAACTCTACTGTTCCTGCTAATGCTGCACAGGTGGTAGAGGAAGTTGTTCCAGACACCAAGGATGCTATCTACGTGTTTGGTAAGGATAAGGAGATGCCTTACAGTCAGGTAGGTTTCTGCATGAAGCATGACGCTTTCCCTGATTCACAGAAGGGCGATATGTACTACTATGTAGACTCTTATGCAAAGAATATCATCACCATGATGCTCAATCAGCGACTCTCTGAGTTGGCTCAGAAGGCTGACTGTCCTTTCACTGGTGCTTATTCTTACGATGGCGATTATATGCTTTCAAAGCCTAAAGGCAGCCTTCAATATGGCTGCTGATGCTAAGGAAGGTAAGGATCTTGAGACTCTTGCTGCTATCTATCGTGAGGCACAGCGTGTTCGTCTTTATGGTTTTACAGCAGGCGAGTACGACCGTATGAAGTCTGAATACCTCTCTCAAATTGAGTCGGCTTACGTCAACCGCAATAAGGTGAAGAACGCACAATATGGCGATGAACTCCGTGATCACTATCTTGCTAACGAACCAATCCCAAGCAAGGAGGATGATTATCAGATTATGAAGCAGTTGGTTGAGATGCCTGCATTGAATGTTGATGTTATCAATAAGTATGCACAAGAACTCATTACTGATAAGGACAGCAACTTTGTAGCTTACGTATTCGCACAGGAGAAGGCTGGTGCTACTTACCCAACAGAGGCTCAGATGGCACAGACAATCAGTAAAGTACGTGCTGAGAAGATTGAACCATACGTTGACAACGTAAAGCAGGAACCACTGCTCGATGAGAAGAAACTCCCTAAGGCTGGTAAGATTGTTGGCGAGAAGGAGAATAAGTTGCTTGGTTATAAGGAGTTGACACTGAGCAATGGTGCACGTGTCATCCTGAAGAAGACAGACTTCAAGGACAATGAAATTCAGTTCCAAGCTTCTGCGAAGGGCGGTAAGGGTCTCTATGGTAAGGCTGACTTCAGTAACTTGCAACTCTTTGATGCTGTCCTCGGTTACAGTGGTTTGGGCAATTTCTCACGTCAGGAATTACAGAAGGCACTCTCTGGTAAGCAGGCTTCTGTAGGCTGCAGCATGTCAAGCTACTATCAGTCGTTAGCTGGTTCATGTGTTCCAAAGGATATCGAGACTATGATGCAGTTGCTTTACCTTAACTTTACCAATATTGCTAAGGATGAGGATTCTTACAAGGCAATGATGGCACAGATGGAGTTAGCACTGAAAAACAAGGACCTCTCACCTGAGAGCGTGTTTGGTGATTCGCTCAGCAACACTATCTACGGTCATGAAGCACGTTTCGCTCCAATGACATTGAACACATTGAAGAATGTAAGCTACGATCGTATCTTGCAGATTTGGAAAGAGCGTTTTGCTAATCCGGGGCAGTTCGTTTACTACTTCGTGGGTAACTTTGATGAGGCTACACTTCGTCCATTGATTGAGAAGTACATTGCATCTCTGCCAAAGGGCAAGGCTGAGAACTGGAAGGACGTTCCAAGCTATGTGAATGGTAAGGTTGCAAACAAGTTCACTCGTAAGTCGGAAACACCAAAGGCAATTGCTTTTGAGTTCTGGCATGCTCCAATGGCTTATACCCTTGAGGGCGATATTCTTACTGATGCAGCAGCTCAGGTGCTCTCTATGGTTTACTTGAAGAGCATTCGTGAAGATGCCAGTGCAGCTTATTCTGTAAGCGCAAGCGGTAAGTTACGTCGTCTTGGTAATAAGGCTGTGGCTATCGTTCAGGGCTACTGTCCGATGGACCCAGAGAAGGCTGACCTTGCTGTTAAGCTCCTTGCTGAGGGTATGAAAGACAATACTGTGAAGATGGATGCCGACAAGGTTCAGAAGGTGAAGGACTTGATGCTGAAGAATGCAGACCTTGCTGCTAAGAACAACGGCTATTGGATGGGTATTCTCGACGACTATATTTGGTCAGGTGTAGACTTCCATACCAACTATAAGAAGACTGTTGAGTCGCTTACCCCAGCTAAGCTTGCTGCTCACTTGAAGCAGATTGTGGCAGCAGGTAACCATGCTGAGGTTGTGATGACACCAGCGAAATAATTCGTATTCTGTGTATGAAAAGGACCCTCATGGGTCCTTTTTCTTTCAACAAACCACTAACTGCGAATTATTTTCATGAAAAGAAATATTTATTTTCACGACAATAAATATTTCTTTTCATGTAAATAATTTTTCTTTATGAAAAAATAATTTGTAGGAGATAGCTTTTTTTATCATTTAAAAGAAAGAGAGTCCATTTGGGCGTAATGGACATTTGGTAGGCTGAAAACCTCTCGGGTTTTAGTAATGGACATTTGGTAGGCTGGTTATTCCAGCCTACTTTTTTGTATTTATGAATCCATCTATAAACTTCTTCTTGTTAGCTTCATTCAATCCATTATGATTATGTAGTGCTCTTTTTAAGTTGTGAGTTAAATCCTTCCAACAGGTTTGTTGTATTAGGTATTTGCATATTCGGATACTCTTCACACGTATGAGATCCATGGCAGATGTGTCTTAATAGAACGTCTTGCCGTTCTCAGCCTTCTGTGTGTATAAGTTGTCTTACCCGAGATTAGGAGAGTTCGTTCGTTTAGAAACTCTTTCCATTTATCACACCATTTATCAAAAGCGGTTATAAACTCTTCTTTTCTCATAGAGAACATCCTTCTCATTAATGCTAACAGTTCAACGCCTGCAGGCAAATGTGGGTTGTTAGTAAGGAGTCTTCTAACTATCTGAAATTGGTGAAATTGACACATTTGTACGGGACAGAAACTTATAGCTTGTAAAAAGTCCTACATGCCCATCACACACCACTGCTTTTTATCATAGTTCCACGCTCCGCAATATACCGAAGTCCATCAAGATAATCTCTGTTAGTTTCTGTTTTTGACAAACTTGCGATAGAGTATTTTGCCTGATGAAGCATCCTGAAACAGCATCACACTCAAATGTCCCTGGAAAAGTATGTTGTATCCAATATTATTACTGCAGATTTGGGGTAAGTAGCAGTAAAAGCTATCTACTACTAAGCTCAACCTACGTCGTATGGTTCGTTCTGAACATTTATAAAGAGTGGATAGATCAGATATCGTTCGATTTGCCGTCAGATAGTCGTTCCATAGAGAAATATTATTTATACGCAGACCACCTTGAAATTGTCTACCACAATCCTTGCAGGAATACATCTGAACAGAACGGCGATGCCCATTCTTTTTAACATTTGAGCTATTACAGAAGATACAGTTTTTTTATTCATAGATTTTCAAATGTTGCAAAGATAGTAAATAAAAGAATTCCGAGAGGTTTTCAGCCTACCAAATGTCCATTACGCCTCCATTTGTCATTTCTGGCAAATGGACTCTCTTTCTTTGGTCGATAAAATACTTGTAGAACCTATCGATTTTGCGATGTCTACTTTTTATGCACACGGAATTATCATATTCCTTTGTATTTATATACTTCATTAGCATAGATAGAGAGTCATCAGTCTTTATTGTCGGCAATCATATACGAACAGTATTTATTGAGTAAATCATTCAATAACAAATCACCTTTCTGATAACGGTCAGCATCAAGCTTTGTAACTCTTTCGCGTATAGGCTTCTTAGTCTTAAATAAAGCATGAAGATATGGTACGCCATTTTCCTCTGTTATGTTCACGTCCGTGAAGAATTGAGTTAAATCTTCTTTGTCATAAACGATGGAATAGCTTGGTCGTTTTGCGCCAGGTATCCTTTCTACAAGGATATTCTTGTCAACAAGATCTTGGATGTCACGAATGGCAGTGTCCTTCGAACATTTTGCTAACGTTGCCCATGTCTTTGATGTTATCTTTGCCTCATAGCCGTCAAGAAATAGATTGAGCATTTGTGTTTGTCGTTCTGTCATAGGTATAGCCGATGCTTTCTGCCAGAAGAAACTCTTGTTTAAGATTGTTGTGATGGTGGCACCAGCTTCGTCAAGTGCATCCACCAATTTCTGCATATACCACACTAACCACTCCGTAACGTCGCCATCTCCATGCTGCATACGTTCGAGAATGTCATAGTAGTGCTTCTTATCCTTGTTTATCTGTGATGAAATATTGTAGAAACGGAACCTACTTTTCTCGCCACGTGCTAAGAGCATATCTGAAAGAATACGTGCTAATCGTCCGTTTCCATCCTCAAATGGATGAATGCTTACAAACCAGAAATGAGCAATGGCAGAACGTATGACACTACTTACAGGTTCTTCTTTATTAAACCATCTGAGGAACTTTTGCATTTCTTCTTCAATACGGTTTGGAGAAGGAGCAATATAGTGAATTTTCTCGCGTCCAAACATTCCACTGACTATATGCTCCTCGTTCGTTCGATACTGTCCAATCTCTATCTGACTACCTTCACTGTAGCCAGAAGGGAAGAATGCAGCTTGCCAAGCATATAGTCTTTCTTTTGTGAGAATCATATCATAATGCTGTACAGCTTCGAGCATTACGTTGACAACAGAGTCAACATAGTGAGATGGTGCAGTATGTTTTACGTTCTCAATCCCAAGTTTCTTGCTATGGAAGAACGGACCTGATCCACGTTGAGACGGATACCTTCAACTTCTGAAGAATACACTATATCATAAGTAAGGTTCTCTGCCATAGCATGTATTTTGCTGTCAAAGCCCAGTGAAGCCAATCTCCCGTAAAGCAAACCCTGTTTACGGAATACCTCTTCTTGGAGTAGTTCCACCTTTGAAGTGTCCCAACGGAAGTCAGTCCAATTGTCTCTTTCGTGTATATACATCATCCTTTTATATCATTTATGCGACAATTTGCGTCTCATATCGTCGCAAATTATGCGACAAAAATACTTAAATAATGCCGAAACTCCAAATAATTTCTCAAATAACGCATATTTTGCGACGTTCTTGGAGAAGAAATGTAGGATAGCTATATCGTCATCCTCCATCATTTAACACCCAATATCTGCTGTTCATTACCACCCAATATGTGGCTCTTCCGTTAAATGTGTAGATTGTTAATAGAATGAGATTAATCCACATACATGGTAAGCTTACCTCCAATACGATGGTTTTATAAAGGGGGATAAACTACATGATAAATGTAATTAGGTGCGATGTCTATCTGTCATCTACAACTTGCTTATTCCCTTGTTAAATTATGTTTGTAAAATTTTTTCGTACAACTCAAACCCAACACATGCTCTTTTGGCTTCTAAAAGACGCCCTTTTGGGTTGCAAAAGATGCTCTTTAAGGCTCTTATTAACGCCCTTTTGAAGTCCTATTAAGCACCTTTTACTTTACTACTTGGTAACTGCTTGACTTTCTGTTTATTGCAAACCTGCTTCTTATGTGTGTGTTTGCCGTTAGTTATAGATGTTTTCTTTGAAATTATGTAATGTTTTTTCAAACCTCTTGTCTGCACTAGAAAAAATCAAGGTGGTAGACATGATCCCTCAGACAATGCACGTGGAGACTGTAGTATTGATGTCAAGAAAATAGAATAACAAGCTATAAAACTTATAAAATCAATGGCTTATAGGATTTTAAAAGAAATCAGTTTTATAATAAATTAAAAATCGTGTTGGTAGAAAAATCGTCTACTTCTACCAACACGATTTTACAAAGAGCCAGTACTTACATCTCTTTTTCTCCTGTAAAACTATTGTATCGTGATACTTTAAGGAGTTTCAATCATTCGATCTGTTAACCGTTATTTTTTGGATCTAAACTTAATAACATAGCATTAATGGCGACGATGACTGTTGACACAGACATTAGGATTCCTCCTAATGCAGGGCTTAATGTGATACCAATAGGAGCCAAAATTCCTGCAGCTAGAGGGATAGCTATAAAGTTATAACCAGCTCCCCAAAATAGGTTTTGTTTCATTTTACGAGTTGTTTTGTGTGCTAATTCAATGAATGATTCAATATCTCCTGGATCGGATTGAGTCAATATGACATCAGCTGAATCCAATGCAACTTGAGTTCCAGCACCTACAGCTATACCAACATCTGCTAAGGCAAGAGAAGGAGCATCATTTACACCATCACCTACCATGATAACTTTCTTTCCTTCATCTTTAAGTGTTTTAACCAACTCATATTTGTCTTGTGGAGATTGATTTGATCTATATTCAATCCCTAAAACTTCTGCCGCGCCTTGAGCCGCTTTTTCATTATCACCTGTTGCCATAATTGGTTGAATATTGTTCTTTTTAAGAGCTTTAATTAACTCTTTACTCGTTGGTTTTAATTCGTCCCCTAAAGCTACAGCACCAATGGCATCATCGTTTTCTACTAAGACACTAAGAGTTGCTCCTTTTGGAATATCCATATCAAGATTACGTCCATAGGCTTTTTGACTGATTAATTGGTAACGGTGCCCACCTGCTTTACCCTCTACTCCAGCACCGGAAATCACATCAATCGAATCAAAAGATGCTGGACGTATATCTTGCTGCTCGGCGAACCTTATAATTGATTGAGCAATTGGGTGGCTAGATCCTCCTTCAATACCTGCCAATAAGGCAATGATTTCCTCTTTTGTATATTTGTCATTAAGAAGTTTTACGTCTAATACTTTAAATTCACCAGTTGTTAAAGTACCCGTTTTATCTAAAATTATCACATCTGCATCTTGAGCTATTTCTAAGGCTTGGCGGTCTTTTTACTAGTAAGCCACGGCTAGCCCCTAAGCTTGTGCTACGGGCGGTTACCAATGGAATAGCCAGACCCAATGCGTGCGGACAAGCAATAACTAATGTAGTAATAGTAAATATAACTGCCGTTGGGATATCTCCAATAATCATCCACACTACAAAAGCAATTAGCGCGACAATAACAGCAATATAGAAGAGCCACCCCTGCAACCTTTTGCGCAATATTTTTCTGCCCTCGAAGGCTGACTTTGAGCTTGCTAATTAAAGTCTGTACTTGAGAGATAAAGGATTGATCACCTGTCTCAAGCACTTTAATATAAAAGTACCCTTCTCCATTTGTTGAGCCCCCGATTACTTCATCGCTGGACCTTTTTACTGCTTTTGACTCCCCAGTTAGAAGAGCTTCATTTTAAACGTGATTCGCCACGCTCGATAATCCCGTCTGCTGGCACATTTTCTCCGCTTGAACACGAATTAAATCACCTATCTTTAAGTCAGAAACTGGTCGTGTTTCAATTGAATCGTCTTCTAATACAACGTGAGCATCTTTCGGCACTAACTTAGCCAATGCTGCTTGTGCGTCTCCTGCTTCTCCAATAGCTTTCATCTCAATCCAGTGACCTAATAGCATGATTAATAGTAATGAAGCAAATTCAAAGAAAAAGTCCATCACGTGTTCACCCGTTACGTAGGTAATGATCACAGCATAAATACTGTATAAATATGAAACACTTAAACCTAAAGAAACGAGTGCCATCATTCCGGGTTTTTTGTTTAAATTCGTCAACTGCACCTTGATAGAATGGACGTCCACCATAAATAATTAATATAGTAGATAAAATAGCTACTACAATATCATAATATGGAAAAGTAAACTGGAATGGTAGTTTAAATCCATGTATAGGGGATAAGAGCATAATAATGATTCCTATTGGCAATGATTTTAAGAAAAGTTCCTTAAAGTTACCGTGATGATGGTGGTCATGTCCACTGTGCCCGCTGTGGTCATGCCCACTGTGCCCGCTGTGATCATGCCCAGCATGATGTTCTTGATGTTGATCCTTATAGTCTCCATGTTCTTCCGTGCTTCCGTGCTCATGTTTTGAATGATCCATGTCGCCATGATTATGGTGACTGTGGGATAAGTGTTTGTTGTAATTGTTCATTTTAAATTTCTCCTTATACTTAATAATGATGTAAATGACATTTGCATTGTCTATGCGATTCCTGAAAAAAGTACACAGTTGATTGAATATTACTGGGACTATATACCGGTCATGGGATTAAGACCTGAGAGTGTACACACCCGAAACGGGTTAGGTGCCAACTCATATGCAAAGGTACATATATTCTCTCGTTTGGCAAAATCCGACTTTGCACAGAAACGATCTGTGGCGTCCCTTTCGGAGTTCTTATATTATATCCATTGCTGAGGTTTTTACTATATTTATTTACAAATGCAGCGGCATTTGTGTTGTCATATACATCTTTTGTTATGGAGAACACGGTTATACCTTTTTCTGCACTGATTTCCTCTGCAGCTAAGAATACTTTAAGATTAGGATAAGTTATCTTGCATTTAGGCAAATCAACAAGTCGAAAATCGCATATTCCTTCTATTCCGCTTAGATTTATTTCTTTAAGATTTTTCAAAGAAAGAAATTGTATTTTCGAAGTCTTAAAACGAAAAGATTTTTAATGACAGAGAATAATAATAGGATAGATAGTTGACTGTCGTAGCCATGTTTTTGTTTAATGAGTAGCTATGGTTCTTCTGTTAAAGCAATACGAAAAGCGTCCACACATTTGATAGAAGAACCATTTTATGCGACGATTTAAGGTTTATATCGTCGCAAATTATGCGATAATAATACTAAAATAGTTCCGATGTAATTATTGACTTCTCAGATAAAGTAGATTTTGAAAGGGTAATCTTTGATTGTATTTTCTTCATCATTCATCTTTTAACACCGAATACTACTAATCATCACCACCCAACATTCACCACTCACCACCCAATATTTACTAATCATTACCACCCAACATTCACCACCTATCACCCATCATCTATCACCCAATAATGTATAAATCTTACTTATTTATTTTGTTATCCCGCTAAGTTGCAGTAACTTTGCACTCTTAAACAGAGAGTTAATAGTAAATACAAACATAAAAAGTAGATAAATATATGGCATATTTGTTTTCATCGGAATCAGTATCTGAGGGACACCCAGATAAGGTTGCCGACCAGATAAGCGACGCATTGCTCGACCAGTTCTTGGCTTACGACGAGGATGCACGTTGCGCTATAGAAACCTTTAACACTACGGGACAAGTAGTGATTATGGGTGAGGTAAGGTCTAAGGAATATGTTGACCTTCAGACAATTGCTCGTAAGACAATTAACAAAATCGGTTATACAAAGGCTGAGTATCAGTTTGATGGTAATAGCTGCGGTATTCTCTCTGCTATTCATGAGCAGAGTGATGATATCAACCGTGGTGTTGACAATGGTGATGCTGAGAATCAGGGAGCTGGTGATCAGGGTATGATGTTTGGTTATGCATGTAACGAGACAGACAATTATATGCCTGTGACACTCGACTTGGCACACCTCCTTATGACCACGTTGGCTGACATCCGCAAGGAAGGTAAGCAGATGACTTATCTCCGTCCAGACTCAAAGAGTCAGGTGACAGTAGAGTATAGCGATGATAATATCCCACAGCGAATTGATACTATCGTTGTTTCAACACAGCATGATGACTTTATTAAGCCTGCTGACGACTCACGCGAGGCACAGTTGAAGGCTGATAAGGAGATGGTAGAGCAGATTCATAAGGATGTACTTGAGATTCTGATGCCACGTGTAAAGGCACAGATAACATCGGAGAAAGTACTTGCCTTGTTCAACGACAATATCAAGTATCTTGTCAATCCAACGGGTAAGTTCGTGATTGGTGGTCCTCATGGTGATACCGGTTTGACTGGTCGTAAGATTATCGTTGATACTTACGGCGGTAAAGGCGGTCACGGTGGTGGTGCCTTCTCTGGTAAGGATTCAAGTAAGGTAGACCGTTCTGCAGCCTATGCAACACGCTATATCGCAAAGAATATGGTGGCAGCTGGTGTGAGTGATGAGATTCTCGTACAGTTGGCTTACGCCATTGGTGTTGCTGAGCCTGTTAGCGTTTATGTGAATACTTATGGTCGTTCACACGTGAAGGCTACTGATGGCGAGATTGCAGAGATGGTGAAGAAGTTGTTTGATCTTCGTCCAAAGGCTATTGAGAAGACACTGAAACTCCGTCAGCCAATGTATTTTGGAGATCTGCTTATGGTCACATGGGACGCCAGAATGAGGTTGTTCAGAAGACCTTTTGAGAGCCGTTATCATGATACTAAGACTGTTGATATTGAACTTTTCACTTGGGGAAAAGCTCGATCGAGTAGAGGATATTAAAAAGACATTCGGACTCTAATAGATAATGCCGACAACTGATTCCATTGTTCGCCCGTCTCTGCTGTTGGAAGTCAACATTGGCAGCAAGGAAGAAGGCGAATGTTGATTCTGTGGGTAAGGCGGGTCAGAAAACTGACTCGTCTATCTTGTTGCGCTCTAAAAAGCAGAAGACGTTTCAGCTGACGGATTTCAAATTTGCAGAAGAAGGCTACTTTAAAGGGAATAAGTATTTCAAGTTGGGACGTGAGAACATTCATTCCGATGGTGTGTCGGGTGTCCTTGCACCTTATGCTGTAAGTAATGATAATGTTATTGCAGCGTTGCTCTTAGGTTGTTTGTGATGGCAATGGTGGCGTTTTCTCTATCGAGGAATTTCATAGAACGACAGATAAAGAGCTTCTTCCGTGTGAGTCGTAGTAAGGAGTCGGTAGTGGAAACGAATGAAGAGATGCGCTTTCAAACAATCCTGATAGCACAGACCTCTTTGTTAGGCAGTATTCTCTATTATTTCTTCGTACGTAATTTGGGAGGCGGTAGGCTCTCGAATGATACACAACTTGAAGCGATAGGATGCTTTTTTGGCGTTTTTGTCGCTTACTTCCTATTCAAGTATCTGGTCTATGGATTCGTAAACTGGGTGTTCTTTGATAGGAAAAATAATGGACAATGGCAGCGTACGCAGGTCTTCCTTTCTTCTCTGGAAGGAGTCTTGTTGTTCCCGATAGTACTCTTGCTGGTTTACTTCTCTTTGTCACTCCAAGCAGCATTGATTTATACACTAATTGTTATGTTATGCGTCAAAATGCTTGCTTTTTATAAGAGTTACAGCATCTTTTTTAAGAGAATGGGTGCCAGTCTGCAAATAATTTTGTACTTTTGTGCGCTCGAATTGATGCCGTTGATGGTATTGTGGGGCGTTTTGTTCATTACAGATAACTATTTGATAATAAACTTTTAGGACACGATGATAAAAAAGATCTTGGTTTCACAGCCAAAGCCGTCAAGCGAAAAGTCGCCATATTACGACATAGCAGAAGACTTAGGAGTGGAACTGGTTTTCAGACCTTTCTTTAAGGTCGAAGGACTCTCAGCGAAAGAGTTCCGTCAGCAGAAGATAAACCTGTTGGATTATACAGCTGTGGTGTTTACTTCTCGTCATGCTGTAGACAATTATTTTAATCTCGCTAAGGAAATGCGTGTTACTATCCCTGAGGATATGAAGTATTTCTGTGTGATTGAAACGATTGCTCTCTATATCCAGAAAGTACGTGCAGTACCGCAAACGTAAGGTGTTCTTTGGTAACACGGGAAAGATTGATAGTCTTATCCCTACAATGACTAAGCATAAGACTGAGAAGTACCTTGTTCCGCAGAGTTCTGTACATACGGAGGCTCTGAGCGAGTTGTTGGATGCAAATAAGCTCAAGCACAAGGAATGTGTGATGTATCGTACGGTGAGCAATGGCTTAACTGAAGAAGAAGTTAAGAACTTTGATTATGATATGCTTGTCTTCTTCAGTCCAACAGGAGTAAAGGCTTTGAAAGAGAACATCCCTAACTTTGAACAGGGTGATATCAAGATAGCTGCCTTTGGTCCTGCCACAGCGAAGGAAGTGGAGGCACAAGGCTTGAGACTTGACCTACAAGCACCATCTCAGGAGTATCCTTCTATGACTGGTGCATTGCGTGCTTTCTTAGAGAAAGAGAAGAAGAATAAATAATATAACGGCTTCTGCTTCATCTAAATGGATGGGGGAGGAGCCGACATCAGTACTGGACATACGGTAAATAAAGGCTGATAAGGAATGGAAAAGCATGAAGAAAGACTAAGAAAAGGAGAACGTCTATGTAGCAAGAAGCTCATAGATACGCTCTTTGGAACTGGTGGAAGTCATGCGATGACAGCATTCCCTTTGAAGGCTGTTTACAGACTAATTGACTGTAAGTCGGAGACTTCAGCATCAGAAGAAGCGGTCATCGAGTTGAAAGTACAGGTGTTGGTCAGTGTTCCGAAGAAGCATTTCAAACGTGCCGTAAAGCGCAATAGGGTTAAACGGCAGGTGCGTGAGGCTTATCGTAAGCACAAGAGTTTTGTCACGCTCCGTGTGAACGAACAAACAGATAAGCAGTTGTTGATAGCTTTTATATGGCTTTCAAACGAATTGATAGATTCTGTTACAATAGAACAGCGGGTTTCTAACCTGCTTCAAAGAATAGGAGAACGGATATGATGGATGAGAAGGAGAGAAACGAGAGTACACCACATGAGCAGCAATCTCATAATGTTTTTGCTAAGCTATGGCGTCTTTTTACACGTGTTTTATCGTGGCTGTTGCTACTTCCGATACTCTTTTATCGTCAGTTCATATCTCCTTTTACGCCACCTTCTTGTCGCTTTACCCCTTCTTGTTCGGAGTATGGTAGGCAAGCTATCCTAAAGCATGGACCTTTTAAGGGTTTGGCTCTAACAATTTGGCGTATATTAAGATGCAATCCGTGGGGCGGTAGTGGTTATGACCCAGTGCCCTAACGATGCTCACAATAGAATATTAATACAGAGTTGAGGGCTTATGAAGATAGGGGCAGAACGCTTTTTAAAGTCTTCAATCCCTTGACTCCTTAAAGTATAAAGATATAAATGAAGAACTTTTGTAGAAGAACTCCGTTGGCGTGGTATGCTGGCTCAGATGATGCCAGGTACTGAGGAAATGCTTCAGAAAGAAATGGTTTCAGCTTACTTGGGTACTGACCCAACTGCTGACTCATTGCATATTGGACACCTTTGCGGTATTATGATGTTGCGTCATTTGCAGCGTTGTGGACACAAACCTTACCTCCTTGTGGGTGGTGCTACAGGTATGATTGGTGACCCTTCAGGCAAGAGTCAGGAACGCAACCTCCTTGATACAGAAACACTTTACCATAACCAGGAGGCTATCAAGAAGCAGGTAAGTAAGTTCCTCGACTTTGATGGCAATGAGCCTAACAAGGCTGAGATGGTTAATAACTATGACTGGATGAAGGACTTCACCTTCCTCGACTTCGCTCGTTTGGTTGGTAAGCACATCACTGTCAACTACATGATGGCTAAGGATAGTGTGAAGAAGCGCTTGAGTGGCGAGAGTCGCGATGGACTTAGCTTTACTGAGTTCACCTATCAGCTTCTGCAAGGTTACGACTTCCTCTATCTCTATGAGAAGTTTGGTGTTAAGTTGCAGTTGGGTGGTAATGACCAGTGGGGTAATATGACTACTGGTACAGAGCTCATCCGTCGTACTTTAGGTAACGAAACTGAGACATATTGCCTTACTTGTCCATTGATTACAAAGGCGGATGGTAAGAAGTTTGGTAAGACTGAAAGCGGTAATATATGGCTCGATCGCAACCGTACAACACCGTATGCTTTCTATCAGTTCTGGTTGAATGTTAGTGATGATGATGCCGAGAAGTATATTAAGATCTTCACTTCTTTGGAGAAGGATGTTATCGATAGTCTCGTTGAAGAGCACCGTCAGGACCCAGGTCGTCGTACACTTCAGTATCGTCTTGCAGAGGAGGTTACTCGTATGGTTCACTCTCAGGAAGACCTTGATATGGCGATAGCAGCCTCTAACATCCTCTTTGGTAAGAGTACAAAGGAGAACTTGTTGCAGTTAGACGAGCAGACCTTTACTGATGTCTTCAAGGATGTACCACATTACGAGGTATCAAAGGATGTACTTGGTCAGCCTGCAGTTGATGTCTTCAATCAGGAAGGTATGCAGATCTTCCCAAGTAAGAGTGAGATGCGTAAGCTCGTTAAGGGCGGTGGCGTTGCACTCAACAAGGAAAAACTCGCAGCCTTTGATCAGCCAGTAACAGCCGAGGACCTTATCGATGGTAAGTATCTTCTCGTACAGAAGGGTAAGAAAAACTACTCTTTGATTATTGTAAAGTAAGTATTTACGGACTATAAATACATAACTATGAAAAGCCTTACTACGCCCATTGTGGCGTTGCAAGGCTTTTAAATTAACCACCCCCATAGAAGCCTTTTAAGGATATTTATGGGCTTAAAAAGATTGATTATGAAGAAAATCTTCTTTCTCTTTACAGCTGGCAATGCTTGTTGTTTTTGCCTCTTGTAGTCGTGAAGACCCAGACCCAATACCTCAACCGGGTGCCGAGGTAGAGAATACTATCTTTGTTTATATGCCATGGTCGGGTGTTAGTGATACCGATTCAGGACTTTACGGATTCTTTTTAACTAACATAGAGGATATAAAGAGTGCGATTGTTAGTCAAGGTGGACTTGGCAACAAGAGACTTATGATATTTATCTCTACGAAGGTGAATAAGGGTGCTTTGATTAATGTTAAGTATCAGAATGGACGCTGTGTAGACGATACTGTTGCTATCTATAACAATACATTAGCTGGCTTAAAGCTAAATTCTGCAGAGTGGATAACAACTCTCTTGAAGCGAGTTAAACAAGAAGCACCAGCTAAGCATTACTCAATGATAGTCGGATGTCATGGTATGGGATGGATTCCTGGTAAGCCAAGTACACGCCGTGCTCGCTTAGTAGCTTCTCCTTTCGGAGTTGATAGAGAGGCAGGTATGGCTGGACCTCCAACGCGTTGGTTGGGTGGTGATGCTTATCAGACAGATATCTCAGCCTTCGATAAGGGTATAAAAGACTCGGGTATTGGTAAGTTCCAGTACATCCTCTTTGACGATTGTAATATGACAGGTATTGAAGTTGCTTACGAACTTCGTAATGTAACAGATCATATTATTGGTAGCCCTACGGAGATTATGGCGTATGGTATGCCTTATAAACTCATGTGGAATGAGCTCTCAAAGGTGAATCCAAACTATAGAAATATCTGTAACACCTTTATTAACTTCTATAGCAACTACACATATAATGGCTCTCCTTATCCTTATGGTACAATCAGTGTAATTGATTGTTCGCAGGTTGAGGGTATGGTGAATATCATGAAGGAGGTTAATACATCTGCTTCTCTCTCTCCATTTGTGGAAAGTAACCTCCAGAGTATGGATGGTTATATCCCTTCAATGTTCTATGATATGGGTGATTACGTACGTAGTATTGCGCAGAACGAGCCTCTGCTGTTGGCGAGATTCAATCAGCAACTCAACCTCCTCGTTCCAGATAAGGGCAATACATCATCATATTATACCGCTGTTCGCAGTCGTAGTGGAGATGTACTGCCTATCCGAACTTATTCAGGTATAACTATCTCCGACCCTTCTTCAAATCCAGAAGTAACCCGCTCTTTAAACAAGAACCTTTATTATAAGGCTACCCATTAGGATTAAAGGCAAATATAAAAATAGCATCTATAGAAAAAGTAAGCTCTATAGATGCTATTTCTTTAGATATAAAGCACAGATGCATCGAATGAACGGATATCTTTCACGCAGGTGTACATCATCAGCTCTGAAAGTTGTTCGTTCATTTTTTGTACCTTCTCTTCAACTCCTTCTGCTCCTTGTTGCAGCAATGGCTTGAGGATTCCTCGACCCACAGCTACGGCATCAGCACCTAATGCAAGTGCTTTGTAAGCATCGTAGCCTGTATCAATACCACAGTCAACGAAGATTGCGATGCCACTTCCCTCCAATGCTGCCTTAATCTTAGGTAGAACCATCAGCGGAGCAACTCCGAAAGGAATACGGCCGTGGTGATGAGAGATTACAATCGCAGCACAGCCAGCCTCCTTACACTTTAAAGCATCCTGCACAGAGAGTACGCCCTTAGCTACGAATGGTACCTTACCAGCGGCCTTCACGTATTCTTTGAGGTCGGAAAGCATGACAGGACCGAGTGGAATACCGTCTACAACATCATATTTTCCGTCTGTTCCTGGGACGTGATCAATGTCTACACCGACAGCTATTGCACCGTGTTTGATAGCAAACTGAATCTCATCTAAAATAATACCATGGTCAGCAAACGGCTTAATAATTCTCACTGTTCGTGCTCCTTCGGCTGCGATTTCAGCATATTCCTCGTTAGGTTCCATACCTACCCAGTTGACTGTATTCAGCTTTTTGGCAGCACGTGCATACTCTAACATCGGTTTCTTGCCGTCTTTCAACACCTTATTAAGATGCGAGAAGGCAGGCATCATAATTGGTGAATCGAACTCTTCGCCGAAGATAACTGTCTTCAATGTTGGCTCAACGGCATCAATAACACGCATCTCCACATGGATAGAATCCAAGTAGTTACGGTTAAAAACATTTGCATCATCTGCTTTGCCACTTGTTACGGGTATCATTCCCGCTGGTCCTCGCCACGGACTTTTTACGTTATCGTTCATATTCTTTTAATTTAGGAGTTTAGGAGTTTAGGAGTTAAGGAGTGAAAGGGAGTTGAAAGGAGTTAAGACAAATGTTATGATGTCTCAAATCTGATGTTTGGATTTGTATTATACTATTGTCTTAACTCCCTTTCACTCCTTAACTCCTTAAATCTATATCAATAGCAATGTAATCAATGTGTAAACAATCATTGCCACCACGATGAAGATGGAGATAAAAGCCGACATAAAGCTTTCGTCATCCTCATCCTTGCATAGGCTTTCTATCTGTAGCGGTACGGGGAATCCCGTCGGACAAGCAAAGTAAAGTAGTACGCCAACAAGGAATATCTTCACTGCCATCAATTCGGGGAACAAGAGGAAGAAGGCTCCTACGATAGCCCCACACAGCACAAGGCGCACCACTGTCAATGCCAAAAGTGGCTTAATCTGTGCTGCACGCAGATGGAAACCATAGCCGAGCGTGAAGAGGATAATACTCGCAATAGGTGTCATTGCCATATCCATCGTACCGTCATAGATTCTGTGAAGTTCGTTCTCCATCAGCCATTGGTACAAGCCCGACATATTAACGAGAATACCCACGATAACGGCAACGATGAAAGGGGCTGTAATAATTCGTTTTGCCATAGGCAAGAAAGCCACATCCTTTGATGTCTGGCGGGTGACAAGTGCTGGTACAAGTCCAAAGTTGATAAGGATACCAGCAACGTCAAAGGTAACGATATTCACTGCGTGTTCTGCTCCTACCAATGCGATATAAAGGGGTAGAGCAACGCTACCTCCCTCACAAGTCATCAGTAGGAAGGGTGCCAAACGAGCATAACGACCGCTAATGGGCTTTGCTATGCTCTTACCTATCAGATAGACAAGAATCCAAGCGGCATCTAAAAAGAGAATCTCATAAATGAAATTCGTCGATAACTCTGCTTTTACAAGCACGTGAAAGACGAGTAGCGGGAAAAGAATGTTAAATACTAATGACTTTGCTCCTTCGTTCTGTCCTGCTGTTACCCAACCTCTTCTATGGCTTAACCAGCCGAGGAACATCATAAAGAAGACAGGGAAGAGAATTTCTATTGCTTTCATTTATTTGCTGAATTTATCTAATTTGTATTTGTTACAACGTACAAATATAGATAAAATGCACGATATTGGCAAATGAATAGGGAATTTAAATAAGAAGCCTCACCCCCAAACCCCTACCTAACGAAAGGGAAGCTCACTTTCGACCCCTCTCCGAAAGGAGAGGGGTGATTACGAAAAAGGGTAATCGTAATTTGAGGTTGGTATGAGTTGTTTCTATTCTATTGACATATGGTAGGGTATTTTGTTCTCCGCACTATTGGTGTTTGCCGTTCGCACCATTGGTGCTTAGCATCCGCACCATTGGTGCGGACCAATAACACGGTGTGAAATAATAGCTTAGAATGATAATTAAAGGGTGTTGTTGGAATACAAAACTGGCACAGCAGGAAGATGCTGTGCCAGTTGTAGGGGATAAAAAGATGTTATCTTTTAATGATTTTCTTTACAAATGATTTTGTGGATTATCGTGTTGTAACCGTAAAGACCTTTGTCTCATGAGGTTGTAAGGTGCCTTGCCAAGCCTTACGTTGACGTGTTGTCTTGTGCTCCCATACGTCTCTGAAATTGTATTCCTTCGCATTGCCGAGGATAGAAAGTGGCAACTGAACACGCTGAGGAGTATCAGAAGGATTCATGATGGCAATAGCTTGACGGTTTCCACTTAGGTTTCTGAGGTAGACACGGCATGCACCGGGGAAGTCAACTCTGTGGGCTGCCTCGCCAAGCACATCTTGATTGATAGCAATAATCTCCTTATTGAGGAGGATGCGACGTGTTTCAGCGTTCTCGTTTAAGATGTCGTGGCTTACTGCCAATGGCGAAGCAAACATACACCACATAGACATCTGTGTCTGATATTCTGTATAAGTACAGCCTACACCACCTAAATCGCTTGATGGTCCACCCTTTCCGTCAAGTCCAACGACGAGCATATCCATATCGAGCCAGTAGCCTGGTCCTGCGTATTTATAAAGTGGTTCGGTAATGTTGATGATATCAATGATACCCATGCCTCCCTGCTTCACGATGTCTTTCCACATGTCACGCACGTCATAGCTCACACGCCAGAGTGAACCACCAGCCTGACGAGCCCACAACTCAGGATTCAGTTGTCCCCATTCGCAGACACCCAAGGCAATCTTACGACCAGAATTCTGTAGTGCATCAGCCATTTTCTTATAGCGTTTATGGGCAACGGCACTGTCAGAAGGTGCGTGGCAGTAGTCGTATTTCAGATAGTCAATACCCCATTGTGCAAAGGTTTTGGCATCTTGTTCCTCAAACCCGTAGCTGGCAGTGTAGCCTGCACAAGTGAGCTGAGCAGCATCAGAGTAGATACCGAGTAGTAAACCCTTTGAGTGAACATAGTCTGCGAGCGCCTTTATTCCGCTTGGGAACTTCTTAGGGTCAGGGATAATGTTATTGCGTTTGTCGCGTCCTCCCTGCCATGCATCATCAATGAAGATGTATTTATATCCAGCTTCAGCATAGCCATCAGCCGCCATCTTGTCGGCAATTTGTCGGATAAGCTGTTCGTTGATGTCCTCCTTATATTTGTTCCAGGTCATAAAACCCATTGGAGGAGTCAGTGCTAATGAGTCACGATTAGTAGCCATTGTGCTCAGTGAGGTAAGCAGAAGGGCTACAAAAAGCAATAGTGCTTTACGGAGTTTAGAAAGTTTTTGGATCATTATTATTATAGTTTTAGGAATTAGCTTTAAACTGAAAAATCCGCAGACTCATAAAGAATCCGCGGATTTTTCTGTGTTGTCCTGTGCGGACTCGAACCACCACTGACAGAACCAAAAACTGTAGTGCTACCATTACACCATAGGACAATCGTGGGTGCAAAGATAGTGTTTTTTTAGTTTAATGCCCAAATTTTGCTGTATAATTTTGCGCATCTACTGTGTTTGCGCAGCAAATATACGCAAATTACTCCCATTTTATCTGATATTTCTTCTATGATGCTTGGTGTTGATAAGATAAAATAGTATCTTTGCAACATACTATAAATCGGAACTTTCTATCACTTTGTATTATACAAGTTTATGAAACCTATATCATCAGTTATCGTTTTTTTACTACTCGTCTGCTCGGCAGTTTGGGCAAGTGTTGACAGCTATCACTGTGCGGAAACATCTATTGTACAGGATATGAATCAAGCTTTATCGAAAACGCTTGCAGGGAAACGCGAGGCTTGGATTACGCCCGATACAATACAAAGCTATCGACAATATTTACAGATAGATGACCTCAAAAGTCGTTCGTTTGTGTCATACGCGTTGGGTGATGATAGTCATTCGTTGCGCAGTAGACAGATGAAATGGCAGTCGGGTGACCATTCGCTTTTATTCCAGAGCTATGCTGATTGTTCCTTTGCTACGGTATGGGGATTATCCGACCAGCGTCTATCGCTTTCATTCCTATTGTTATCATTGGTTTGGATGGTTACATCTATCGTGTATTTTCGTCGTCATCGTGAGGGGCGTTTCGTTTTAGGTAGGATGGTATATGCCGCTTCTGATCATAGCTTTCGTGACTGGCATGGGGAGAAGATAGCCTTCACACCGATGCAACAGCAACTCATGGAGCTATTTATAAATGCAACTGATAGAAAGTTGTCGAAGGCTGTTATCTGTGAAACACTTTGGCCAAAGAAACCCGATGCAAGCGAAACACTCTATACACTTATCCGTCGCCTGAAACCAATTGTCAGTGAGCGTTGCGGATTAAAGATTGTGGCTGACAGGGGTGATGGCTACCGATTGGAATAATATAAACTTCTTTCTATCCTGCTAATATTCCCTCAAGGGGAAAGCCATATATACGGGAAGCGTGAGAATTCCATCCTTTTCTCCTATATTATAATCTCCCTAACTTTATAGCTTGATATACGTGGTACTTGTCAGGATGCTGTAAAATTGTCTTAGTACTCTTTGTGTTTTCCAGTAGATGCTTTTACTTCAACGAGAACACATTAATTTTTTTCTTTTGTTTGTGATAGATGGTTTATTCCCAGCAAGTCTATTGATATTTTTATTCCAGTTTGGTTTTTACTTATATAATAAATCTATAAAGTTCTCACTTTTTGAACGACCTTTTGTTGGGTTTTTACACTTTTTTCAAACGACTTTTTATAAGTAATATACATTTTTACTAACGACATGTGCTGCAAATATAAATGATTCTTTTGAAAAATACAAATATTCTTCTCTAATTTAATACTACATTTATACGCGTATAAAGGCTTAATGAACTATCTCGAATTATGCGGAAGTTTATCGTTTAAAGAATATGGTTATTTTAGAGGTTAAAGCTATTGTCAGGTAATTGTCAGTGATTATTTTTTTGCCCTGATAGTAGGTGAATTCTATCTTTTGTAGCAAAAACAAAGACTATGGAAAAAGGTTTATGGATGCTGTTGTTATGCTTTCTTGCACTTCCTGTTGGTGCACAGAATGAGAAAGAAAGCGACAAGACGGCGAAGAGTGTTGAGATGAAAGAGGTGACAGTTGAGGCTGCACGAGTGACGAAAAAGATTGATGGTCTGCTGATTATACCGTCTGATGCACAGAGAGAAGCTGCAACGGACGGTTATAGTCTGCTTGGAAAGCTGTCTCTTCCACGTATCAGAGTAGACGAGGTGATGCGTACCGTTGTGCCTTTAACGAACAATGGAACTGTTCAACTTAGGCTGAACGGAACTTTGGCAAGTAAAGAAGACCTACTATCACTGGACCCAAAACTTGTGAAAAATATCGATTTCATCGATAATCCGGGAGTTAGATATGGTGACGGAATAGGTTATGTCATTGATATTCGGACAAAGCGTAACACCACTGGTTACGTTCTCGGAGCAGATTTATCGAACTCTGTTACGACAGTGAATGGCGGTAATACGCTCTATGCAAAGTACAATCATAAGAATTCAGAACTGGCTTTAACCTTTACTTCCCTTTATAAAGACCAGCATGGTTTTCGGTCTTCAGAAGTGGCTGACTATACCTTGAACAACGGTAGTCATTATCTGGTTTCACGCAATCAGACCGATGGCAGGAGTCGTCGTTTTGGTAATCAGTTTGAGATAAAGTACAGTCTTGCCGACTCGGCTACGTATGTTTTCCAAGCAAATCTGTCAGTGGGAGGAGGCAATACGCCTGGTAATTATGCTGATTTTGTGTATCGGGACGGAACGATAGAAAAGTCTTTTCGGACGATTGATGTGTCAAGTGATTTCTCTCCAACTCTTGATCTTTACTTCTTTCATCAGCTTGGTAAGCATCAGAGTGTTACGGCTAACGTTGTTGGTTCGGGTATTTACACGGACAAGCGGGGATATAATGGAGAAGGGAGAACTTATGCCTATGATGTTGATGGGCGTACTTGGTCGCTGGAGAGTGAAGCTATTTATGAGAATAAACTCAAGCCTTTTCACCCTTTCTGCAGGTTTGGAACACTCGGTGTTGTTTACAAATAATGAATATACTGGTGATGTATCTGCTCTTAACAAGATGCGGAGAGGAGAACTTTATCTATTCTCTGAGGTGAAAGGACGGTGGAAACGAATAGGCTATTCGGCAGGTATTGGGCTTGCTAATAAGACCTATTCGCAAGAAAACTATAGCTTTGACTACTGGACCTTCCGTCCAAAACTTACGTTGAGCTATGAGATTTTGGCAGGATTAAATGCACGTTATACCTTTGAAACCTATCGTCGTGTGTCTTCATACGCTATGGTGAGCGATGCAAGAATCAGAGAAAATAGCCGTGAATGGAAGGTTGGAAATCCTAATTTGCAACCTTCAAGAGTCATTAAGAATATTATTGATGTCAGTTATAATGGTAGGCGTGTGAGCTGTGGTATGAATATGGAGTACCGACGTGTCCTTGGGAGCAATATGAGTGTGTATGAACGTACGGCAACAGATGAATTCCTTTATTCACAACAGAACATTGGTAATATCATGATGTTTGTTGTACAGAATTATGTGAGGTATGATGTAGTGCCAGAGCGTCTGTCTGTAACACTTTTTGGAGGAATTAATCGCTGCTTCAATGTTAGCAATCTGTATCGTCATTATCTTACAAGTTACAACTATGGTGGTAACATTCAGGCTTATCTTGGACGCTGGACATTGACGGGATATGCTGATAATGGTTGGCGGTTTGTTGAAGGAGAGCATGAGGGAAGGAATGGTCCAGCGGTCTATTTAGGAGCCAGTTACAGATGGAAGAAGTGTAATGTATCTCTTTTACAGCATCCTTTCCAGCAACATCCCGCTATACAGCGTGGTAAAGTGCTGAATGAAAACCTCCATAAAGAGTATATTTATCGCAGTAGAGACTTGGGGAATATGATAACACTCAGGTTCAGTTGGAAGTTGTCAAAGGTAAAAGCTATAAGGAAATAGACAAGAAAGTACAGCATGAAGGGAATAAACAGACCGGAATTTTTGTAGTGATAGCTATACTGCAATTAATCTTAGTCATTTATGGGATAAGGACTACGATAAAGTATAAAGAAAAAAATGTTTTGTTATTGTCCTTATCCATCGTCTCATGGTGTGACTTAATAACTTTATTATTTATGTATTATGAGTAGGAAAACCTTCTTTTCTATCCTTAGATATAGCATCACAAAAGAGCAGAAAAAGAAGGTTTCTCTCTACTTTTTATATTGTTATTAGTGCGTAAAAAGCCTGATGCCTCCGAATTCTTTTCATGAAGAAAAATATCATGAAAATAAATATTTCTGTTCGTGAAAATAAATATTTCTGTTCGTGAAAATAATTATTTCTTTTCATGAAAGTAATTTGGAGCGGAAGATTTGTTGGGGTAGTAGATAAGGCTTGGAGGAGCAGGATTAGACTATGTTTTGAGGTCGTTAAAGGCTATTATAAAATAAAAAAAGGCAAGCCAAAGGCTTTGCCTTTAATATATTATGTAATATCTTTACATATTATTTGTTTACTGCGTCTGCCAATTCAGCACCAGCCTTAAACTTAGCAACCTTCTTAGCAGCAATCTTAATCTTCTCCTTTGATCTTGGATTAATACCCTCGTGAGCTGGGCGCTCAGTTGTAGCGAAAGTACCAAAACCTACGAGCTGTACTCTTATCACCAGCAGCAAGTGCTTCCTTAATAGCCTCTGTAGTAGCATCCAAAGCCTTCTTAGCGACAGCCTTGCTTACCTCAGCATTAGCTGCAATCTTCTCGATCAATTCTGTTTTGTTCATAATTTTGATTTATTTATTGATTAATTTTATGAGTGATATACAAGATTGTGTTGCAAAATATAGTTGTTTACTTTTTATAAAAACAAATAAATTCAAAGGAAAAAGTGTAGAAATTTATAAAAAGTCTTTATCTTGCTTATTTTTCTGCTTAATAACGAGAGATTTTTCGTAATTTTGCATTGTTTAAAATGATATATTGTAAAGAATAAGACATAACGTAAATGCGAAAATATACCTGTTGTAACAAAGAATCTTCTCATTATCAACATTCTGGTGTTTATAGCCACGTATGTTGTAAGAGGAATGAATATTGATTTGAATGATATTCTTGGCTTACATTTCTTTTTAGCCTCTGACTTCCGTATTTGGCAGTTTTTCACTTATATGTTCATGCATGGTGGATTTACACATATCCTGATGAACATGTTCATGCTATGGATGTTTGGTATGGTTGTTGAGAATGTATGGGGTCCAAGAAAGTTCCTTTTTTATTACATTGTCTGTGGTGTTGGAGCAGGACTCTGTCAAGAGTTGACGCAATATGGTACGTATGTTGCGGATGGAATAGCTCAATTAGAGTTTATACCAGTAGGTTCGAAAGTTTATCCTATTGATGTTTATCTGAATATGATGAACACTTTTGGTGCCTCAGGAGCCATCTATGGTGTGCTACTTGCTTTCGGAATGCTATTCCCAGAAGAGCGTATGTTCATCATTCCTATCCCTATTCCTATTAAGGCTAAGTGGATTGTTATGGGTTCAATCGTTGTAGAATTGTTCTCTGCGATAGGCACAAGCAATGACGGAGTGGCGCATTTGGCACACTTAGGTGGTATGCTCTTTGGCTTCATTCTTATCCGTTATTGGAAGAAGCATCCGTATTCTGGTTATGGAGACTTCGGCATGAATCGGGGACATCAGTTCTTTGATCGCATGAAGAACTCATGGGAACAACGTGGAGGACGGGATACTCGTAATGCTACGAATGGTAATAGTGGGGCATGGACGAATACTTCTCAGAGCAGTGATGCTAATAATAGAAGTGATTGGGATTACAATGCCCACAAGAAACAACAGCAAGAAGAAGTTGACCGCATCCTCGATAAAATTCGTAAGAGTGGTTACGATAGTCTGACAAAAGACGAGAAACAAAAGCTCTTTGATAGCAGTAAGAATTAAGAGGTTGGTCGGTGACAAATAAATGAGTTGTTGATTAATAACGGATACGTTATCAATCAGCAACTTATTAGAATGTGAGTGGATGACGAGTTATCAATACTTGATGTCTATCCGCTTACTTTATAGCCATTTAGTAACTATTTGTATTATTCGTAAAACAGAGAAATAACAGGTGTAGAGACTACCTGATTATTTGTATTTAAGATGTTTAGTAAATTTAAGACGCTTACATATAGGATGTTATTGACAGGCAATATCATCGTGATTCTGCTGATGTTGTTTGTCGGAAATATAGGTAGGTTTAATCCTGTTGATTATCCCTTGTTGGCTAATTTAGGGTTGGGCTTTCCAATACTCCTTGTATTCAATTTGATATTTCTTGTAGTTTGGTGCTTTCTCCGATTGCGTACTATCTGGCTGCCATTGTTAGGTTTCCTGCTTTTGTTATGGTCCTATCCGTACGTATTCACCATTCAATTTCCCAGAAGATAAGCCACATGGCTCGATAAAAGTGCTGTCGTATAATGTCTATATGTTCTCTTCATGGAGTGAGCCTGATGCTAAGAAGAATCCAATTGTGGATTATATCGTTAAGAGTAAGGCAGATATTGTCTGTTTGCAAGAGGCACAAGCGACATTAGATGACAAAGATCATATCTATTCAACACTGAAAGAACATTACCCATACTTCAAGTTGATGATTAAAAAAGCCCCTGGTGCTGACTACATGGTATTGCTTAGTAAATATCCTGTTCTTTGGCAAGATACTATCCCGTACGGCTCAAGTAGTAATCAGAGTGTGGCTTATATGCTTAATATCAGAGGGGAATAATACTCTCGTTGTCAATAACCATTTTGAGAGTAATGGATTGAGTTCTGGTGACAAAGAAGGGTTTAAGACGCTCGTAAAAGGTGAATTGAAGACAGATGAAGCGAAAAGACAATCAGTTCATTTAATCACTAAGTTAGGCGAAGTTTCAGCACGACGAGCACCGCAAGCGGAGGCTGTTGCACGTTATGTCAAGAAATATCTTGATAAGAAAGTGCCTGTTATTCTCTGCGGAGACTTCAATGACAACCCATTGAGTTATACACATCGAGCTATGGCAAAAGAGCTGAATGACTGCTTTGTTGAGAGTGGAAACGGACCCGGAATAAGCTATCATAAAAGTGGGATGTACTTCCGTATTGACCATATCTTTTGTTCCGACGATTTCGAGTCGTATGGGGCAAAGGTCGACAATAGTGTGACTACTTCCGACCATTATCCCATCTATTGTTGGCTTAAATACCGTCCAAAACCTTAAAAAACACACATTTATAAGGTATAAATTTCCCAAAGTGTGAAAATTTGCTTATCTTTGCACGTCTATCAAGTGTAGCGAAACAATAATTAAAAACAATCAAATAAAATGCAAAACAAAGGATTAGTAATTTGCGTAGCCGTTCTCTTGACGCTCGCAAGTATCTTCTACCTGTCATTTTCAGTAGCAACAAACTACTATGATGGTCAGGCTGCAAAGATTAAGGACCCTATTGCGCAACAGGATTATAAGGATTCTGTAAAGTATTTGGGGCTCTACTCTTACCAGAAATGCCTTGAAACACAGATCGGTCTTGGTCTTGACTTGAAGGGCGGTATGAACGTTGTACTCGAGATTTCAGTACCTGATGTTGTTGATTTCTTGGCAGATCACAAGCAGGATGCTGCTTATCAGAAGGCTTTAGAAGTGGCAAAGCAGGAAGAGATGACCAGTCAGAAGGACTTTATCTCTCTCTTCGTAGATGCTTTCCACAAGGAAGCTCCGGGTCACAAGCTTGCTGAGATCTTCGCTACACAGCAGCTCAAAGGCAAGGTTAGTACACAGAGTACAGACGAAGAGGTCGAGAAGGCACTTCGTGAGGAGGTTGCTGCAGCCATCGATAACTCATACAATGTCGTAACAAACCGTATCGACCAGTATGGTGTTGTACAGCCAAATATCCAGAAGTTGGAAGGTCAGGAAGGTCGACTCATGGTTGAAAATGCCCGTATTCGTGAGCCAGAGCGTATGCGTAAGCTCCTTCAGGGTTCTGCTAACCTTGAGTTCTGGGAGACTTATAACAACCAAGAAGTAACTCCTTACCTCGCTCAGCTCGATCAGCGTTTGGCTAATGGCGATACAAAGGTAGACACAACTGCTACTGATTCAACTAAGAAGGTACAGGCTACTCCAGCTGCAACTCCAAAGTTTGCACTCAACAAAAACAATGCAGCTAAGGGCGAAGATACTCAGATGGCAGCGTTGAAGAAGATGCACCCATTGCTCTCTATGTTGCAGACTATCCCTGGTGATGCTCTTAGTCTCGTAGGCTATGCAAACGTACGTGATACTGCTGAGATCAATAAGCTATCTATGGTCAGCTTGCTAAGCAGATTTTGCCAAGTGACTTGAAGCTTCTTTGGGGTGCTAAGCCAGAAGACGGACTCAATAAGAAGAATGTATATGGTCTTTATGCTTTGAAGATTACTACTTCAGACGGTCGTGCTCCATTGGAGGGTGACGTTGTTACAGATGCTAAAGACCAGTTTGACCAGCATGGTCGTCCTGAGGTTAGCATGACAATGAACTCTGAGGGTGCTCGTGAGTGGGCTGCTTTGACAAAGGCAAATGTAGGTAAAGCAATCGCAATCGTACTCGATGGCGTTGTTTACTCTGCTCCACGCGTTAACGGTGAGATCTCTGGTGGTCAGTCATCTATCTCTGGTAACTTCACTATTGAGGATACTAAGGACTTGGCTAACACCTTGAAGTCAGGTCGTATGCCTGCTCCTGCGAAGATTGTACAGGAGGAAGTCGTAGGTCCTACACTTGGTGCACAGTCTATTGAGCAGGGTCTTATCTCATTTGCTATTGCTTTCGTACTCTTGATGCTTTACATGATTGTCATGTATAACTTCATTCCTGGTATGATGGCTAACCTCGCTTTGATTGCCAACCTCTTCTTTACATTAGGTGTATTGGCGTCATTCCAGTCAGCATTGACAATGCCGGGTATCGCTGGTATCGTATTGACACTGGGTACAGCTGTGGATGCTAACGTGCTTATCTATGAGCGTATTAAGGAGGAGTTGGCACTCGGTAAGGGCATGAAGCAGGCGTTGAAGGAAGGTTATGGAAATGCCTTCTCAGCTATCTTCGACTCTAACTTGACATCACTCATCACTGGTGTTATCCTTCTTGTAACTGGTACTGGTCCTATCCGTGGTTTCGCTACTACTTGGATCATTGGTATCGTTATCTCATTCTTCACAGCAGTATTCCTCACACGTCTTGTATTCGAGAATCGTGTTGGTAAGGATAAGTGGTTGAATTTGACCTTCACAACAGGTTTGTCAAAGAACTTCATGCAGGGTAAGAACTATCACTTCCTTAGCATGTATAAGACAACCTTCACTATTTGGGGTGTTGCTGTCTTAATATGTATTGTAAGTTTTGCTGTTCGTGGCTTGAGTCGCAGTATTGACTTTACTGGTGGTCGTAACTATGTTGTCACATTGAATAAGCCAACTCACGTTGAGGATGTCCGCAAGGTGATGGAAGGTGCTTTCGTAAATACTGTTGGTGAGAATGCAGGTAAGCCTGCTACAACAACTGTTATTGCGTTGGGTACAGATGGTAAGACAGTTCGTGTTTCAACCAACTACAATATCGATTCTAACAATCCTGCTGAGGATGACAAGGCTGAGACAATCCTTTACAATGCATTGAAGAAGGGTGGCTTTGTTAGTCAGGCAAGTGTACAGAACTTCAAGAACCCTGATATTCGTGAGGGTGGCTCTATTATTCAGAGTGCAAAGGTTGGTCCTTCAATCGCTAAGAACATTACTTACAATGCTATCATGAGCGTATTGTTGGCTATCTTCTTCATCTTCTTGTATATCCTCTTGCGTTTCCGCAACATTGGTTTCTCTGTTGGTTCAATCGTTGGTTTGGCTCTCGATACCACAATCGTTATCGGTTGCTTCTCGTTGTGCTATGGTTGGATTGGCTTCTCACTTGAGATTGACCAGACCTTCATTGGTGCAATCTTGACTGTAATCGGTTATGATATCAACGATACTGTGGTTGTTTACGACCGTATCCGTGAGAACTTGGGTAAGCACAAGCACAATCTTGCTAAGGCTGATATCCAGAAGATCTTCAATGACTCTATCAACCAGACCCTCTCACGTACTATCAATACATCTGTATCAACATTGATCGTACTCGTGTCTATCTTCATCCTCGGCGGTGAAAGTATCCGTAGCTTTGCCTTCGCAATGATTATCGGTATTGTTATCGGTACTTTGAGTTCTATCTTCATCGCATCTCCTGTTGCTTACCTCGTATTGGGTAAGAAGATTGAGAAGCGTTCACACGAACTTGCAGAGGCACCTGTTGAGGCTTAATCAATAGATAGTCAAAACTAAGGTTTTACACCTTATTATATATAACAGCCCGTTACCAATAATGGTAGCGGGCTGTTTTCGTATTTCTAAAAGGACTGAATGGCGGGGCAGTTGGATGTAAATGATGGCTAACAAGATTGTTTCTTTACTTGTTATGGTTGTTAGTTTACAAATTATTTACATGAAAATAAATATTTTTCGTGAAGATAAATATTTCTTTTTCATGTAAATAATTCTTTTCTTCATGAGAATAATTTGCAGGAGATAGGGTATTATAGTCGTAAAAACCATGAGAGGTAGTATTAAGTGGCTTTTGCTATTTGTGCTCTTAATGGTTATTTTCACCTTCCACTGTTAATAATCTTCTATAGATATAACCATTATTCTTATTGGTGTTTACCATCCGCACGATATGTGTTGGGCGTCCGCACCACTCGTGCGCAGCATCAACACGACGATAGAAAAGGGAAAGCAAGACTTATTATGGTGATTTATTGGTTTTTATTTTGCCGTTCATGTGGTTTGCACTACCTTTGTAGTCCAATTAAGAAAGATATAATGAGTAAGAAACATATACTCCTCGTTAATGACATAGCAGGATACGGAAAGGTTGCAACAGCAGCCATGCTTCCTATATTGTCCTACTTGGGACATCCCGTTTATAACCTCCCTACAGCGTTGGTATCCAATACGCTCGATTATGGTAAGTTCAATATCCTTGAGACAACCGACTATATCAAAGGCGTATTCCCAGTGTGGAAGGAACTTGGCTTTAGCTTCGATGCCATTGCGACAGGCTTTATCGCTTCAGAGCGACAGGCAAAACTGGTAGCAGACTATTGTCGTGAGCAGGCTGAACGTGGTACGACTATCTTTGTAGACCCGATTATGGGAGATGAAGGAAAGCTCTATAATGGTGTGACAGCTGCAACAATCAACTCTATGCGAGAGATGATTAGCGTTGCCGACCTTACTTTCCCTAATTACACAGAAGCGTGTTATCTTACATCAAGTAAGTATGATGAGAAGGGAGTAAACTTTGAGGAAGCCAAGAGATTGCTTGATGGGCTGCGATTGATAGGTACGAAATCGGCAATGATTACTTCTATTCTCGTTGATGGTACACCGTCTGTTGTAGGTTATAACCATGCAACAGATAAGTATTTTACACTACCTTATACCGAGATACCAGTACATTTCCCAGGTACGGGTGATATCTTCTCGGCAATCCTCATTGGTCATCTGCTGGATGGTGAAGAGTTGATTCCAAGTACACAGAAGGCTATTGATGGCGTTTATAAACTGATAGATCTCAATAAAGACAACAAAGACAAAAACAGGGGAATACCTTTGGAGAAATATCTTGGTGTCTTGTAACAATATATTATGGACTGGATTAACGGACTATTTGCTATTCCTTCTGCCCTACAGGCAGTCGTGGTCCTCTCGCTTGTTTGTACGGTGGGATTGGGCTTAGGTAAGATTAGAGTAGCAGGCATATCACTTGGTATTGCCTTTGTATTCTTTTTTGGTATCGCTGCGGGTAGTTTCGGCTTGCAGGTAGATGAGCAGATGCTTAACTACTGTGAGACTTTCGGATTGGTTATCTTCGTCTATACACTCGGACTGAGTGTAGGACCAACCTTCTTTGGCTCCTTCCGACATGAAGGAACCTTGTTTAATCTGTGGAGTTTAGGCGTTATCTTCTTGGGAACCATTATGTCTGTCGTGCTCTCATATGCAATGAATGTACCGATGTCAAGCATGGTTGGTGTCCTTTGTGGTGCTACAACGAATACGCCAGCACTTGGTGCTGCACAGCAAGCATTGCAACATGCGGGGCATAGTGGGGGGCCGGCAGCATTGGCAACAGCCGTTACTTATCCATTAGGTGTTGTCGGTGTTATCTTTGCCATGATATTTATTCGTAAGTTCTTTGTTAAGCCTTCTGATTTAGTTGTTCATTCTGGAGCAGAAGATGACCATACTTACATCGGACAGTTTGTTGTTCTTAATCCAGCTGTTAATGGAAAAACAATTGCAGAGATAGCACAGGGAACACATCGAAAGTTTATTATCTCGCGTATTTGGCGTGGTGATGACGTAATCGTTCCGATGAGTACAACGGTTTTGAAAACCAATGATAATCTGCTTGTAGCGTCAAAACGCGATGAAGTTCCAGCCATGGAGATTCTTTCGGAAAGCAGGTTAATTGCGATTTGAATAAAGAGCAGGTGGATTGGAATCACCTTGATGCAAAGGTAGAGAGCCGTGTTATCGTCTTGTCAAAGAGTATGTTAAACGGTAAAAAGCTCGGACAACTTCATTTGCGTGAGGCTTATAATGTCAACGTGAGCCGTATTATTCGTGCTGATATCAAGCTGTTGGCAACGCAAGACCTTGTTGTTCGTTATGGCGATCGCCTTACCTTGGTTGGTCAACCAGAAGCAATTGATCAGGCAGAACACTTCTTGGGCAACTCTGTTAAGACCCTTAACGAGCCTAATCTGGCTGTTATCTTCCTCGGAATGTTGCTTGGTTTGGCATTAGGAACTATCCCAATCACACTTCCAGGTATGGATTCACCAATCCGATTGGGTATCGCTGGTGGTCCAATCATTATGGAATATTGGCTGGAGCCTTTGGTCCTCGTTTGCATTTCATTGCTTATACAACGCGTAGTGCCTCCCTCATGCTTCGTAAGTTGGGTTTATCGCTTTATCTTGCGTGCTTAGGTTTGGATGCAGGTAAGGACTTCCTCGATATCGTTGTACGCCCAGAAGGCTTGCTTTGGATAGGTTTAGGCTTTGTACTTACGGTTGTTCCTATTGTCATAGTAGGGTTGATAGCTCTACGATTGAAGAAGTTTGACTTTGGAACTATCTGTGGTATCCTTTGCGGTTCGATGGCTAATCCAATGGCGTTGGGCTATGCAAATGATACGATAAAGGGTGAAACCAGCAACATTAGTTATGCTTCGGTATATCCTTTGGGTATGTTTGCCAGAGTTATCATTGCACAGATATTAGTCATGTTCTTTGTCTGATAGGTCCAAAGTGTCGTAATGGTTATCAGTTTATCTCAGTTATCAGTAGGCTATTCGTCTTCCCACCCTGTTATCTCTGACATCAATTTAGAGTTAAAGAGTGGGCAATTAGCGTGCTTGATAGGGGAGAATGGAATCGGTAAATCAACCCTTCTGAAGACACTCACAGGCTTTCTTCCCAAAACTGAAAGGTAGCCTTTTGTTGGATAATCATGATATTGAGTCCTTCTCTCAACGAGAAATAGCACGGCAGGTGAGCATTGTTTTGACGCAAAAACCTGATGTACAGAACCTCACGATAGAGGAGATAATAGGCTTAGGAAGGTCGCCTTATACTGGTTTCTTTGGTCGATTGCGTGCGGAAGACCGCAAGGTTGTTGATGATGCAATCGCTACGATGGGAATTGAAAAGCTAAGAGGGAGAATGATTCAGACCCTTTCTGATGGCGAAAGGCAGAAGGTGATGATTGCGAAAGCACTTGCTCAAGAGACGCCAGTCATCTTACTTGATGAGCCAACTGCCTTTCTCGATTTCCCTTCTAAGGCTGAAACCTTTCAGTCTTTACAGCGAATGGCACATGAAAGGGATAAACTTATACTCTTATCCACGCATGACTTAGAACTTGCTGTACGCTTTGCTGATAGCTTGTTGGAGGTAAAGAAGGGTACATTACAGACTGTGTCTGCATCGGAAGTGAAGGCTTCTATTCGTGCAATCATAGATAGTTAAGGCATTCTTTGCCTATGTATCGATAGCATTTTTACCCCTATACGCAATAAATAAAACATTAAAATAAATAGAACAAACTTATGAAAAAGAATGTATGGATAGTTCCTATCGTCCTTGTACTTGCTTTAATCTTGAATAGTTGTGGTACACAACAGAAGGCAACAGCGCCAGTCGTGGCTCCTGTTGTTCAAGAACCAGTTGTTGCAGTTGAACCTTTAGCGGAGGTTATCAGCATTGTGGAAGCTTTGGATATGTATCAGAATCCAGACAAGGTTGATGCTATTACAAAGAAGTATGGTTACAAGTTGAAGACAAATTATGAGGTTTATCGACTCGATAAGTTCAATAAGATGTATTATAAGAATTGTGTGCTTGCAAAGCTTCTTACCGCTGACAAGTATGAGGATTATCCAAAGCCAATGCGCAAAGGTGTGTCAAGTTACGTTGCCTTTAAGGATGGTGCAATCATCATTGCAGTGTTCAATCAGCCAGCATACGATAACCTCGTGGCTCAGGTAAAGGCTGCTGGTTTCACCTTGGATATGCCAGGTAGCGAGGATATCTACACCAATGGTAGCCGCACTATCGCTTGTTATAAGGATGGAAAGAGCGTGAGAATCCAGTAAAGAGTTCTCTGCTTTTATCGCTTTTCCTGCTTAAAAGCATAAAATATAACCCTCTCATCGCACCTCTTTTTCCACAAACCGTGGTCTAAGAGGAGGATGAGAGGATTTTTCTTTATACCTTTCTTGTCGTTTTGTTTGCTTTTCTCAGTTGTAAAGACTATATTTGTTGTCTTAATAATTTGAAAGTCTAACTAAATGAAAAATCTACTACTGACCTGCCTTTTAGGGCTTTTTAGCCTTACTTCTACAGCACAACAGACCTATGATTGGGAAGAATTGTTTGAAGAACTCTATGCAAGTAACGAAGAAAACGTGGATGCAAAGGAAGAAACCTTTGAACTATTAGCCGACCTTTCAGAACATCCACTCAACCTCAATACGGCAAGTAGGGAAGAACTTACACGTATTCCGTTTCTTACAGCAGAACAAATTGAGGACATACAAGCATACGTTTATCAATATCATGGTATGCAGTCGTTGGGTGAGTTAGCAATGATTGAATCCTTAGATGCTCTCCGTCGCCAGCTTCTTCCTTATTTGTCTATGTCTCTCCAGTAGAAGAACACCCCCAGTTTCCCACACTTAAATCGATTATAAAGGGTGGAAAGCACAACTTCTTATTCACCTCTCACATTCCGTTTTATCAGCGAGAAGGCGACCGCAAAGGCTATCTTGGCTATCCATATACCCATTCTTTTCGCTATTCCTTCCGGTATGGCGATTATGTTCAGGCTGGATTGGTAGGCGCACAAGATGCTGGTGAACCCTTCTTTGCGCATGGTAATTATTTGGGATATGATCATTACAGCTTTTATTTACTGTTAAGAAAGGTGGGACGATTGAAGAATTTGGCGGTAGGACGGTATAAAATGAACTTCGGACAAGGACTTATTATCAACAATTCCTTTGGCTTTGGGAAACTTGCCATGCTCTCAACGTTAGGTAGACAATCAACAGGTATTCGCGCACATTCCTCTCGTTCGGCTGCTAACTATCTGCAAGGAGCGGCTGCAACGATAGAAATAGCAAAGCATCTTGCCCTTACTACCTTTCTTTCCTATCGCTGTATAGATGCTAATCTTACGGATAGTGGAACCATTAAAACAATACTTAAGACGGGTTATCACCGCACGGAACGTGAGATGAACAGCAAAGACGCAGCCACGCAGTTTGCTGCAGGAACGCATTTAGCTTGGTCGTCGGGTGCTTTTCGCATGGGATTATCGGGCGTTTATTCTTGTTTCAACAAGGAGTTAACACCCAATACAACTTTATATTACCGCCATTATGCACCTTCTGGGACTAACTTTTGGAACGTAAGTGCAGATTATAGCTATCAGCATCCACGTTGGTCGGTGGCAGGTGAGACGGCAATGGATAGTAAAGGGAGCCTTGCAATGGTGAATAATTTTTCCTATCAGCCAACTTCTAAGCTCTCTTTACTTGCCGTTCAGCGTTATTATGGCTATCAATACACAGCTCTCTTCGCACATAGTTTTGGTGATAACGGGACAGTTCAGAATGAAAGTGGATTGCTTGTTGGTGCGAATTGGAATGTAAAACGTGGTTTGTCGCTCATGGCTTACACTGATTTCGCCTATTTCTCACATCCCCGTTTTGGCGCACATACAGCCAGTAAGGCATGGGACAACCTACTGATGCTTACTTACAGTCGGCAACGCTGGTCGCTCTTGGTACGTTATCGCTTTAGAATACGTGAGAAAGATAATGTAGATAAGTCGGCTCTTATAAATGAAATAACACAACGCAGCCGTCTTTCTTTAGCTTATTCGGCAGAGTCTTGGAGCTGTAAAACTCAGTTGGATGTAGTTGTAAGCAACTATCTCAAGCGTAGTTTCGGCTATATGGTGAGTGAGTCTGGGGCTTGGAAACCGCTTTCGTGGCTCACGCTGAATGGTATGATTGGTTATTTCCAAACGACAGATTTCGCTTCACGTATCTATGTTTACGAGCGTGGTCCACTCTATTCTTTTAGTTTTCCTGCCTTCTTTGGTAAGGGTATGCATTATAGTCTGTTTGGTCGGGTAGACCTATCGAGCCGTCTTATGATAATTCTTCGCAGTTCTACCACGCATTATTTCGATCGTGACCACATATCCTCAGGGCTGCAACAGGTTAACTCCTCAACGCTAAGTGGACTTGATATACAATTGCGTTGGCGGTTTTAAGTGCTGATGCTTTATGTGATTACGATTTATGGAGAGCCTCTTTCGTTTTATTATTAACTATCGATTCTATCCTTTCTTATGGCTGTAAAAGTAATTAAAAGTACCGATATTAACAAGTAAGAACCATGTTTGCCGAATTATTTTACATGAAAATAAATATTTTTGTCGTGAAAAATAAATATTTATCTTCATGAAAATAAATATTTATCTTCATGAAAATAAATTCTTCTTTACATGATCGCAGGAGAAGCTTGTTGTGCTATTGCGCTACCTTCTTTTTGGTTAGTAAACACATACAATTTAGTGATAATAAAAAGCTGTATTCTGTCGCTTGTTATCCTTTTTTTTATCTACATTTGCAGAAGAAAGCAATACTATATACGACATGAAACAAGTCTGTAAGATAATTCTGTGTTTGCTCTGTGTGGCAATGGCGTTGACAGGTTGCCGTGATAAGGTACGGTCAAAAACTGATGCAGCAGGTCCTCAAACCGCAGTAAGCCAGTCAATGAAGCGTATATCAAAAGTGGAAAAACAAGGAGATATGCATCAGTATGATGTTGCTGACCAGCAACGAATAACTGATTTCATTCCCAAAGGATATAAACTATTTGAAAAGATATCGGGTGATTTGAACAAAGATGGGCTTGAGGATTGTGTGTTAATTATCAAGGCAACACGCAAGGATGGCTTCGTAAAAAACAGTTTTGATAAAGTGGTAGATCGTAATCGTAGGGGAATTATCATACTGTTTACCGAGAAAAATGGTTATAAACTTGCGTCGAAAAATTACAATTGCTTCTCGTCAGAGAATGAAGATGGTGGTGTTTATTTTGCTCCTTACCTGAGTATAGATATTAGGAATAGTAAGCTTTTTGTACATTATGCTCATGGTCGGTATGGCTATTGGGAGTATTGCTTCCGTTATCAAGACTCTGACTTTATGTTGATAGGTTATGAATCATTTGGTAGTCAGGGTCCAACAGTGCTTGGAAAAGTGAGTATTAACTTCCTTACAGGGGTTAGGTATGATGATGATAATGTCAATAAGTATGATGATGATACGGAAGAAAAGTTTGTACGGAAAGTTATAAAGCTGAAGAAAGAACCATTAAAGAAACTCTCGGAGATAGATGATTTTGATGAACTTGAAATAGAGAGACTGAATACAGATGATTAATAGATAAGATATAAGTTTTGAATCAAATGAACAAGACGACTGTAGTAGGGCTGATATTAACGATCTTTATGCTGTCAGGTTGCCGTGATAAGGCACGGTCAAAAGCCGATACTGCCAACCATCAAGCTGCAGTAAGCCAGTCAATGAAACGTATATCAAAAGTGGAAAAACAAGGAGATATGCATCAGTATGATGTTGCTGACCAGCAACGAATAACTGATTTCATTCCCAAAGGATATAAACTATTTGAAAAGATATCGGGTGATTTGAATAAAGATGGGCTTGAGGATTGCGTATTAATCATTAAGGCTACACGCAAGGATGGCTTCGTAAGAAACAGTTTTGACAAAGTGGTAGATCGCAATCGTAGGGGTATTATCATACTGTTTACTGAGAAAGATGGTTATAAACTTGCTGTGAAGAATTACAATTGCTTCTCGTCAGAGAATGAAGATGGTGGTGTTTATTTTGCTCCAGAGTTGGGTGTAATCATAAAGGATAGTAAGCTATATTTACATTATTACCATGGTAGATATGGTTATTGGGAGTATTGTTTCCGTTATCAGAACTCAGATTTTATGCTTATAGGCTATGAAGCGTCTCATGATCGTGGACCAGTAGTCTTATTTAAAACGAGCATCAACTTTCTTACAAGCATTAAATATGATGATGAGAATATTAATGCTTACAACTTTAATGATGATTCTGATGATGACTCTGAAATAGATGAAGTGTTCAAGAGGACTGTTGTTAAGTTGAAGAAAAAGCCATTAATGAAACTCTCGGAAATAGAAGACTTCGACGAACTCAAGTATTAATTGCTATCTGAAACGAATGGATTATGAATAAAAGAGTTTGTATGTTGTCGTTTTGTTCTTAGTTTTTGAGAAGGTCCCTTATATCGCTTTTGGTAAATAAAACGAGTTGAACATGTAGCTTTTAAGGTCTGTGTAGAGTTATCGAGCGCTTGCCTTTAAAACATATAGAGCGTAAGAATCGGCTCAAAATACCATTCTTTCTACTCGTTTTTAGGCTCGCGATGAGCCGATAATCCGCTTTTTATTGCTATATTTGCACCGATTAAAGATTGTAAATTATGAATGAATCAAGAAACATATTGCAATATCTGCATTATCATCCACTCTCTTCTCGTGGTGATATTACTGCTGGAACGGCTTTCAAAGGTAGTGATGCAACTTTGAAACGTGTGATAGCAGCAGGCATTAAGGCTGGTGACATCGTGGCAGAAGGAAAGGCACGTGCTACTCGTTATAGGCTTTCTCCCCAAGCCCAGTTACTGATGCCACTCAATCTTGATACCTATTTCTCACTTGAAGTGGATGAACGACAGGTGCATAGCAGTTACAATTTTGAGTTAATAAATGGTCTACTCACAGAAACAAGACTTTTCTCAGACAAAGAGCAAACTCACCTTGATGCGTTACAAGATGAATTTCGGCAGCATGTCAATGAGTTGACTGATAATGAGTATCGTAAGGAGATGGAGCGATTAGGAATTGATCTTAGTTGGAAGTCTTCGCAAATAGAAGGTAACACATATACTTTGCTTGAAACAGAACGTTTGCTCCGTGAGAGTAAGACTGCAGAAGGTAAGACAAAAGAAGAGGCTGTGATGCTACTCAATCATAAGGATGCTTTGAACTTTATTCTTGATAACCCAGACTATCTACAGGAACTAACGGTTAGTCATATAGAAGATATTCACCAATTACTAACAAAGGATCTCTCTATAGATAAAGGTCTTCGTCGTCATCGTGTTGGTATTACTGGAACCAATTACCATCCTTTAGACAACGAGTTTCAAATCCGTGAAGCTATGAGAGATGCTTGTAAGCTAATCAACAGTAAATATAATATCTTTGAGAAAGCCTTACTCACACTCTTACTCCTGTCTTATATTCAACCCTTCTTAGATGGGAATAAGCGTACAGCACGTATTACGAGCAATGCAATACTTATTGCTAATGACTATTGTCCACTTAGTTTTCGTTCTATAGACTCAATAGACTATAAGAAAGCTATGCTCATCTTTTATGAGCAGAATAACCTTTATGCTTTTTAAGCAAATATTTATAGAACAATTTGAATTTGCCGTAAAGGAGTATTTTTAATACTAAAGAAGATGTGAAGGTTGATTTATATTTACGCTTTTTGAGTCGCTAACTTAGAAAAAGAGGATGGTGTTTGTCTTGAAAGTGGGAGAGATTTGTAGTCGGATTATGCTGTAGACAAAAGTGTAGATGGTCTTTGAGAATGTTTCAAGGTAGCTTATACTTATTCGGAAGTTATTAGTATTTGGACAAAACTTTCCTCTATTAGGTTGTCATTATCGCCTTACCACGTTTATTATAATGATTATAAAGCCCTCTCTTTTGCTCTTTTAGTAGATGTGTTGGTGCTCCGCACATGTGGTGCTGATACTTCGCACGTGTGGTGCTGATGGTAAACACCAATGGTGTTAAGCACTAAAAAGCTTGCAAAAAGTTCTCGGAATGGGAGCTAATTGTTGTTAGGAAAGAGATGTACTACCATGAGTAAAGATGCTTTATTTGATAAAGGGAAACTTACTCTTACGAAAACAATACGGAAAAAGGCAATTATAAAGTGTGGAGATTCACACATTATAATTGCCTTTTAAGGTTATTTAAAAAAGCCGATGAGGCTTATCTTATCCCACTTGACTACCTGGTTTCACCTCACCCATGGTTGTTGTAACGGTGAGTGAACCATCGAAGTTAACGGCAGAGAGAATCATTCCCTGACTTTCGATGCCCATCATCTTGCGAGGAGCAAAGTTAGCAACGAAGAGAACGTCCTTACCTGTGAGCTGCTCTGGCTCATAGTAGGCAGCAATACCGCTGAGGATAGTGCGCTCAACACCAGAACCATCATCGATAGTGAACTGCAAGAGTTTCTTACTCTTCTTCACTCTCTCACACTTGATGATATGTCCTACACGGATATCAAGTTTCTCGAAATCTTCGAAAGGAATGTCCTTCTTAATTGGTTCAGCCTTGTAGGAAGCGGCTTCGTTAGCCTTCTTAGTCTCTTCTAACTTTTGAAGCTGAGCATCAATAGCCTCATCCTCAATCTTCTCGAAGAGCAGTTCTGGCTCAGCCAACTGCTTACCAGCTGCGAGGAGTTCGGTAGAACCGAGTTCACTCCAGTCATACTCCGTCATGTTTATCATCTCACGAAGTTTCTTACTGCTGAATGGCAAGAATGGTTCGAAGGCAATACTGAGGTTGGCAACGAGTTGAAGCGAGATGTAGAGAATGGTCTCTACACGCTTAGGGTCGGTCTTCCAGAGCTTCCAAGGCTCTGTCTCTGCGATATATTTATTACCGATGCGAGCGAGGTTCATAGCCTCTTTCTGTGCCTCACGGAACTTAAAGATATCGAGGTAAGCCTCTACCTTTGCCTTTACGTCCTTGAACTCTTGGATAGTCTGACGGTCAATCTCCTCCAACTCACCACAAGCAGGAACCACACCGTTCCAATACTTCTTTGTTAATTGCAATGCACGGTTAACGAAGTTACCATAAACAGCAACGAGTTCAGAGTTGTTACGCTCCTGAAAGTCTTTCCAAGTGAAGTTGTTATCTTTGGTTTCTGGAGCATTTGCTGTCAATACATAGCGCAGCACATCCTGCTTTCCTTCAAAGTCGCGGAGGTACTCGTGGAGCCATACTGCCCAGTTCTTACTTGTAGAAATCTTATCATCTTCAAGGTTAAGGAACTCGTTTGATGGTACGTTATCAGGCAAAATATAGTCGCCATGCGCCTTCAACATAGTTGGGAAGATAAGACAGTGGAACACGATATTGTCCTTTCCAATGAAGTGAACAATACGTGTCTCTGGGTCTTGCCACCACTTCTGCCAGTTGCCGAAGTGCTCTGGATCCTTTTCGCAAAGCTCCTTAGTGTTTGAAATATAGCCGATAGGCGCATCAAACCATACGTAAAGAACCTTGCCCTCAGCTCCCTCTACTGGTACAGGAATACCCCAATCAAGGTCGCGGGTCATAGCACGTGGCTGTAGATCCATGTCTAACCAGCTCTTACACTGACCATAAACGTTTGGTCGCCACTCCCTTATGATCCTCCAAAATCCACTGCTTCAGCCACTCTTGATAGTCATTCAAAGGCAGGTACCAGTTCTTAGTACGCTTGATGACAGGCTGTGAACCAGAGATGGTTGAGTGTGGATTCTTCAGTTCCATAGGGCTAAGGTCACTACCACACTTCTCGCATTGGTCGCCATAAGCATTTGGATTGCCACAGTGAGGACACTCACCCATGATATAACGGTCGGCAAGGAACTGGTGAGCTTCTTCATCATAGTACTGCTCACTCTCCTTCTCGACGAGCTTACCATCATCATATAGCTTACGGAAGAAGTCTGAAGCAAACTTGTGGTGAGTCTCACTTGTTGTGCGACTATAGATGTCGAAGGAGATACCAAACTCTTCAAAAGAGTCCTTTATCAACTTATGATAACGGTCACATACGTCCTGTGGGGTGATACCTTCCTTCTTTGCACGGATGGTGATAGGCACACCATGCTCGTCACTACCACCAATGAAAGCTACTTCTCGCTTCTTCAATCGGAGATAACGTACGTAGATATCGGCAGGAACATACACACCAGCAAGGTGTCCTATATGTACACCACCATTCGCGTATGGCAATGCTGCGGTGACAGTGGTGCGCTTAAATTTCTTTTCTTCCATATCTGTTTGATTATTTATTTTCTACTGCAAAGTTACAGTAAATAAGGTAAATGACAAAGGAAATGAGTGTGTAACGTAATAATAAACTTTTATCACTCTGACGGATGGGGCTTATATGACCATCCGACAAACATTTAGAAAGTGATTATAGGTTACTTTTAAGCGAAGAGTTTGATGCTTAAAATGTTGGTATTTACTGATAATACTTCTCTTTGTGATGACTCTTTGTTACAAAGGAAGGTCAAAACTCATCTGTTCTTGTGTAATAGGATGAGTAAATTCAAGGTGTGTTGCATGCAGCCATAGGCGTTCAGACCGTTGCCCATAGAGGTTGTCACCAATGATAGGGGATCCCAATCCATCTGGATGAGCACAATGAACGCGCAGTTGGTGGGTACGACCAGTTAGCGGGTAGAGTTCAATCTTCACTGCTTTCAATGTTTCTTTTCCGTATGTTGTCTTGCCGATAATACGATATTCGGTGATAGATTGTTTTCCATTAGTTCTATCAACACGCTGTCGAGGACGGTCGTCTGGGTCGGGAGAAAGCGGAAGTTCTATTCGTCCCTCTGCTGGTAACTGCTTTTCGAGGACAGAGAGAGGAAGCAGAGCAACATACTTCTTCTTTACAATTCGCCCAATAAACTGTGCTTGCAAAGCCTTATGAACCTCAGAAGTACGCGCAACAACGAGCAAACCACTTGTCGCCATGTCTAATCGATGTACCATGAATGCATCGCTCTTACCCTTCCATCGCTCCTTTAGAATACTATAAACAGATGGCTGACAGCTCTTTCCTGGTACGGAAAGTAAGCCTGATGGCTTGGCAATGACTGCAAGATAATCGTCTTCATAGAGTATTTTTAGCCCTTCAGAAGGCACAGTTTCTGTTTCATTATTTGTTCTATCGCAATCCTTATAGTCAACGTCTATCCCTTCCAACATCCACTCCAAGATAGGTTTACACTTTCCATTACAAGCAGGATAGTAGTTTCCATGCTGTCTTATCTCGGTCTTTGGCGATGGTCCCCACCAAAACATAGCCATGCTAATAGGCTTAAAACCATGCAGAAAGGCATATTGTAAGAGTTTTGGTTCACAGCATTCACCAGCTCCAGAGGGAGGAAGTAGCGAAGCTGCAAGACACTCTTTTGTAGCACGCTCAGCAGTGTTTGCACTTGTTATATGAGCAGCCTTCGTACGTGCAGGACTGTTCTTCAGATAGTAATCATGGAAGATATCGAGCAAGTTTTTATGTTCTCCGCATGCATTAACGAGTGAGAACTGAGAGAAAAGCCAACGTTGTAGGCGGTCAGACTTCATTTTTCGCTCTCGTTTCCATGCTGTTATCTGTTCCTGATAGGCGTTTACGATAGTTTGTGCAGCGGTAATCTGCTCTGCGTAAGTTTGTTTCTTACGGTGCAATTCCGCTTTAAGAAACTGGCTCTGGCGTGTCATTTCGTTTCGTTCTGCCTCTGAAATAAAGCCTCCTTACGACGTTTATCACGCAAGAACTTAGCCCCTTGCATCACCTTTCGAGCTTCCTCGATAGCCTTTTCAGCCTCCTGTTGAATCGTTTTTAGGTTTTCCTTTGCTTGTCGATAGGCTGTTGAGGCTTTTAGTTGGGCTATCTGTTGATTTAATTGGCTAATCTCTGCCTCATGAATTTTGAAGTAACCATCGGGCTTAAGATAGTCGAAAACAGCTGGAACAAAGTCTTCTCCTTCGTTTGCAATCTGTCCTGAATAAGCTTGCAGATAGCCAATCTCTCCGTTTCGCTCAACAATCAGAACGCCATACATCTTCCCTTCGGTAGGTTCAAGAGGAAGGTTTGCCTGTAACTGCTTGATTGCAGCACAGCAAAGAGCGTCCGGTTCGTAATCGAAAGGATTATTAAACCGAGCGGGTAGGGGCTGTTCTGATAGGATAGGATGAAACTTCATGATGCAAAGGTAAGGAATAGTTGACAAGTAAACAAGTTTATGGAGTTGACAAGTGGACGAGTTTACGGGTTGACAAGTTATTTGTTTAGAAGTTTAGAAGATGACAAGGTGATGTGTAAACAAGTTGCTTGTAGTTGAGTGATATGAGGTCGGTGGAGAAATGAAAGGCAACAATAAATGGAAAAAGCACGCTTTTCTCTGAGAAAAACATTACTTTTGTCGCTATGAAGAAAACCTTTCTTTTATTTTTGATAGTAATCTGCTGTGGGCTATCTGTGATGGCACAGCAACAGAATAAAGATGGACAAGACCGCCCAAAGGTAGGTCTTGTGATTGGTGGTGGTGGTGCGAAAGGTGCCGCAGCCATAGGAATACTGAAGGAATTGGAGCGGGCACAAATACCAGTCGACTATATTGCAGGAACAAGTATTGGGGCGATTATTGGCGGATTATACGCACAGGGCTATCGTGCAGACGACCTCGAAAAACTCTTTTGTTCGCAGAATTGGTTGGCACTCTTGTCAGATAGAGATACAACACTTGTCGGAAAGGTTTACAAGGAAGCAGATGGAGTAATTTATATCTTCGGTTTCCTGTACGGAGAAAGGCTGATGCGAAAGAGAAGAAAGGCTTTGGAATGTTACATGGCGACCACATCTACAAATTTCTTGACTCTCTCGTGTGTAATTCTCCAGTACAACGTGGTACCGTTGACAAGGCCATCCCCTTCTCGTGTGTAGCCTTTGACATTCGTCGTCAACAAGAAGTAGTACTCGATACAGGTTCTTTGGTGCGTAATATGCGTGCCAGTATGGCTATCCCCGGTGCGTTCAAACCAGTACGGATAGACACACTGATGCTGGTAGATGGCGGTATGGGAAATAATCTTCCAGTGGATGTTGTACGAAAGATGGGGGCAGATATTGTTATTGCAATCGACCTTCATCAGCAAAAACATGATGATTATCGTTCGCCTTTTGGCTTTCTGAAGGGTATGGGAGGTATTTTGAAATGGATGGCAGAACGTCCTGATATTAAGAAATACAATGTCAATCGAACGCAAGCAGACCTTTACATTAATCCTGATTTAGGTCCTTATGGTCTTACTAATTTCAGTACAAAGGCTATAAAAGCTATTCTTCAAATAGGCGAGGAGACTGGATTGCAGTATCGAACGCAGATGGAAACTTTCATGAAAGACCATCAACGATGATTTATTTTCATGAAAATAAATATTTTTCTTCATGAAAGTAAATATTTCTTTTCACGTAAATAAATCTTTTTGTTCATGAAAATAACTTTGCAACAATGCTGTTTTAGGGCTTTCAAAACAGCATTGTTAGACTTGAAAAATCATCTTTTTAAAAGGCTTAAAGTTACCTTTTCTTCGTTCCACAGCTATCTTGTATGCGCTCATAAAACTGTCCGAGGATGTTGAGCATATCATCGGGCAAATAGCTGATAGCCTTTTCAATCATCCATTCTGGTACCTGATAATAGGCTTCAGCAACCGCACCAGCAATGCAAGCCTTCGTGTCTGTATCGCCATCGCATAGTACAGCGAGGCGGATGGTCTCCTCAAAACTATTGGCATCCATGAAGCAGCGTAGTGCCATCGGTACGGTTTCCTGACAGGTTCCGTCAAAGTGTCCTTCAGAACCAATCTTCTTAATATCCCGCATAGGTGGTAGCTTATATCCAAAGAACTTTTCAACTTTGCGCTCGACATCCGACTTAGAAAAGCGCATCAAGCGTAGCCAACAGATTGCTTCAGCAATACATTGTGCGCCCTTAATACCTTCGGGGTGGTTATGACTTACGATAGCACTCTTCTTGGCTTCCTCAATTACATCTTCCCATTCGTCAAAGAGCCAACCAATAGGGCTGACACGCATTGCAGAGCCATTGCCACATGAATCCGTAGGCTGTGGATTGTCGGAGTTAATCCATTGATAAAATCGCTTGCCATATCCGCCCATTGGGGCTGGATAACGATGGCACCAGTCGAGCAGACTCTCCTGATAGTCACGTTCATTCAGCACCGCATCGGCAATAGCGATGGTGCAGATCGTATCATCTGTGTAAGAACAATCGGGTGTAAAAAGCTCAAACCCTTGCTGTGGAGTTTCTCCGAATTCGAAGCGTGAGCCAACAATATCTCCTATAATAGCACCAATCATGAAGTTTCTTTTTAGTCTCTCCGTTACTTGAGAGGGGATTGAAAAATACTATCGGGGTATATGTTTCCTTTTGGTTGTTAGTAGTAAATCTATATAAAAATGATAATCAGATTCTTCTCTCTTACAAGGGAGAGGATAAGAAATGATGTTTAGTACTCCGACCGGGAATCGAACCCGGATCAAAGGTTTAGGAAACCTACGTTCTATCCATTGAACTATCAGAGCGAGTATTTCAAGCTTTACTTTGCTACCGTAGGATAGCTGTGCAATAGCTCTTGTCTGCAAGTTAGGAAAAAAAAGTTATATATATTGTGAAACAATTGATTTTTTACCTTTCCCTTATCGTTCTTGCTGGTGTTTTTACCTAAATAAGGCTGTATCAAGAGGCATTGTGTGCTACTTGATACAGCCAGTCTTATTGTTGTAAAGTAGGATTCTCCTTGCTTTTATGCTCCGTGGAAGAGATACTCCTGCTGAATGTCTTGTGTCATCAGCGTAAAGAGTTTCTCTTGTAGACGATCGGCAAGGTCGAGTGCACTGTTAAGAATCTTATCAGAGAACGCCTGTAACAGGTCTTGTGCATGGAGAGGTTGCGTCTTATAGATGCGTAGATATTCTTCTTCCATCTCACGTTGACGCTGATCGGTCTCAGCTTCAAACTTTGCATACGCCTCTTTGATGATAGGAGCATACTTGTTATAGTTGGTCATACCCAAAACCATTATCTTGCGGAATTTCCAATAAGCAGAGTCAGCACTTGACTCACCATTACCCTTCGTGTAAGCCTCTGGATAAGAAGTAATACCCTGATAGAGTGGGAGGAACACACCGAGGTCTGCCATTCCCATAGCAACGTAATTCACACAACCGATAGCCTGTGGGAGTTCTGGGCGTACCTGCAAGAGGTGGGTCTGTGTGTGGTACGGAAGATAGAGACAGGACGGTAAGGTTCCTTTGGATTGCTATTGAGATATGGGTCGTGCTCCGTATTGTCGTAGTGGAAGCGGAATGCAGTGCGGAGTTCGGTCAGTGTAACCTTGTGCGCAGCCTTGGCAAAGACAGGGAAGGTGTTTTTTGTTACGTCATTCTTGATTTCTGGAGAGAATAACTGCTGTAAACCCCATACACGTGGGTAGTTATAGGTGGTGTCAAGTTTGATATCACGTGCGTAAGCCTCATGGAAATCAAAGGCTCCCTGTGCTGGATTGTAGAGTCCATGCTTCTCAGCAAACTCAATCAAGTCGGCTGATGCGAGGTAATTTTCCTTATCATTAGGGTCGTAGGTGCGGAAACGACTCTGGTTACCAGTTACGAAATACTGATCCTTTGGCATACGGCAAGCCAACCAGCGATGGCCGCAAGCTGTCTCCAAGTACCATATCTCCTTGCTATCAACAAAGCCGATACCGAAGCCCTCAGCAATACCATGTTTCTCGATGAGCATACCCAATCGCTCAACACCTTCGCGGGCGGTGTGGACGTAAGGTAGGGTAATGTTGAAGACAGAGTTCTCTGCCACACCATTCTCTACCAATGGGTCGTGTTTCAACACCTCGTCATTGCTGAAGATACTCTCCGTAGCACTCATTCCCACACCTGCTGTGTTGAAACCAGCACTGCCCCAATGACCGTGAAGATTATACGGAGAAAGGGCAGAATAGCCCAAAGCCTTCTCTGGGAGTTCGCAACGGAAAGGGCTATCCTTTGCAACGAACTCGCATGGACCATTGTCCGTATCTTCAAAAATCTCGTAATTCTTAGCTTCCATAGCGTCCCAGTCCTCTGAACGCGCTACTATCATAGAACCATCAGCAGTCTGTTCTTGACCAACGATGATGGTTGTACACTCTGATGGGAGTTTGTGCTCAATTTGCACATTGTTTGTTTTCATAAGCTTAAAAGTCTTAGTTCTTATTGTTAATTACTGATGACAAAAATAGTAAATAATCGTGGAAGTGGTGTAAGAAGTTAGGATAAAAATGATAAATAAGGGCTGTGAAGAGGCAAAATACCCACTTATAGTTATGCTTCCGATGAGATAGAAGGTGATAGTACTTACTGTAATCGTACACGAAAGGTCGGCAGGACTAAAATAGCACATCTGCGATGGGAGTGCTGACAGAAAAGTTATGGATTAAAGCAAAAGACTTTCACGACCTGATTCTACCCAAAATAATTTTGCTGTCATATCTGTCATGGGTTGTAGGTGTGCAACTGGTTAATCTACAAAAGGATTATGTGGAAATGTTAAATATGACAGCAAATTAAAATATGTAGTATAATAGGCTTAGAGATTTTATGCTTTGGTGGTAGGTGCTATGGGTGTCTTCGTAATGATATACCTCCCTTCGGTGGTGAGGGTACTTTGTGGTGCTCTACTTTCAAGTGAATCAAGGTTGTTACCTATATAATTTAATACATTTTAGGACGGATTTCAGATGGAAAATGTTATATTTGTAGCGTGTTATATATAATATGGTCGTTTGTTGAAAGGCATTAATTATGTGATTATGAAGAAAGTTAAGCCCCTATTCTTTTTGTTGACTCTTTGTATGATACTTTTTTCTTGTACTGATAAGAAGCCCGTTAGTCAAGCGCAGGAGTCGTCTGTACAGCAGGAAGATAGTATGCCTGTAAAGAAGGTTGATAGTGTTGATGTAGCGAAGAAGAAGCCACTAACGTATAAGATTCTTGTTCCTTTTAATTATCGTTTGTGTAATCCAGATACGATAATCAACCAGAATTGGGTTGAACTCTATAAAGATGGGAAGGATTATTATGTTGGTAAAGCTCGGTATGGTATTGAGATGAGGGAGGATGCGTGCTCAAGTACTATTCCAACATACCTGGCAGAAAAGCGAAACACGATATTGTTTGTCAATCAGTTGCCAATAAAGAAGGGAAAAGTTAAGATTGCTGATGTTGCATTTTCAGATAGTACTTACCTGGAACCAGGCTCTGTAAGGAATTTTACTTTTGCTGGAAAGCATTATAAGTTAGAGGCAAAGGCGCAGGGAGAAAGCCAATTAAAGAACTATACATTATTGCTGAATGGAGAACGAATAGTTAGGGAGGCAAGGGTCGATGCAGCAAGTTTTGCACTTCTGTTTGCAGGTGACTTGGATGGAGATGGGAAGTTAGACCTTGTTCTTTCCTTACCTACAGATTATGAGGAACTGCGTGTTGCCTTGTTCTTATCATCTTGTGCGCCCCCTGGTTTGCAAATAGGTAAAGTCGCAGAGATAGAGGATGACTTCAGTTGTTAAGCCCTTTCTGTTTTTTATTCGTTGTAGAATGGATATTAGATAAAAAGTATTATATTTGTAAAGTGTTTGAAACAGAGATAAAAAGATATGATGAATTGGTAGCAGAGTATCAAGAAAAGATAGTGCTGCCAATGGGAAAGAAGGCGTTTAGAGAGTATTCTGAAATCCTTTTTTCCTGCCATAGCTGTGGTATAGAAGGGTCTTCTTTCTCAGTAGATGATACACGTTGTCTGTTTGAAGAGCAGTTAGGCTATCATCCAGTTGGTAAGTCTTTGCTGGAGTGTCAGGAGATGGCAGACCACTTGCAGCATACGAATGGATGCATAATCATTTAGATCACCCTTTTGATGTCGAACTATTGAAGACCATCAATAGGTTGGTAACACTTCGTACGCTCACTTATAAGCAGGCAGATACCGTACCTGGGGAGTTTACAACGGTAGATATGGCAGCTGGTGATACGGTTTTTGGCGAACATCAGGGATTGGTGGCACAGGTACCACGACTGATGTCTTCAACAGCTGAGATGATGAAACGTGGAGAACTTCACCCTATGATTCTTTCTGCTCGGTTCCATGGTTTCTTTGAATACCTACATCCTTTCCGTGATGGGAATGGGAGAACAGGCAGGTTTTTATCCAACTTCATCTTGCTACGTCATGATTATCCAGAATTGATTATCCAGAAAGAAGATCGCCAAGAGTATATTGCTGCTTTGCGAACCATACGGATGGAAGGGACGGATGAACATCTAATTGCGTTCTTCTTTAAGGCAGCTACAAAGCAAATGGAAAATGCTTTGGCGCAGAAAAAGCAGAATAGTCGTACAATGTTCTTCTTTTAGTGATCTACTTTCTTTTATACTTAGGGTGCAAAGTGTGCTTTTATTTATATATAATATCGTTTTAATTATTTACAAGCAACTTGTTTACTCGTCTACTCGTTAACTTGTCAACTACAAAAAGATATGCTTCAGGAAAGTCCAATACAACTCTTACAACGTCAGCGTTTACTGCTCCAAATGGAGTATTATGCCGAGAAAGAAGCCTTTAGAAAGCAGACTGAGGCTACTGGTATGCAGCGGAAGGTGAAGCGAGGTGACGCTTGGTTTCCGTTAAGAGTGGGCAAACGATTTTATAATGGACTCAACCAACTGTGCATAGAGGTGTTTCGTACACAGGATGGGGATATCGAACATAACTTTGAATGTGGTCGTCCGCTCCTTTTCTTTAAGTTTGTTGAGAAAGGGGAGGGGACTCCTAATAAGGCTATTCAGCTGAAATACTATGGTTTTACAGGTACAGTATCGTATGTAGAGGGCGACAGAATGGTTGTTGCTGTCCCTGATTCCGCACCCTTATTAGACCTCCAATCAGCTTCAGAACAGGTTGGTTGCCAGTTAGGTTTTGATGAAACGAGCTATCAAATGATGTTTGATGCGTTAGACCGTACCATGAAAGCAAAGGGAAATAGATTGGCTCATCTTCGCGACTTGTTCTATTCACGACAAAAGGTTGAGAAGTTCTCCTTTGCTCCTATTCGATTACCTTGGCTCAATTCAACACAAGAAAAGGCTGTCAACGAGGTGTTATGGGCAAAGGATGTGGCGGTAGTTCATGGTCCACCGGGAACAGGTAAGACGACAACATTGGTCGAAGCGATCAACGAAACACTGATGCGAGAAAGCCAGGTGATGGTTTGTGCGCAGAGTAATATGGCTGTAGATTGGATTTGTGAGAAGCTTGTCGACCGTGGTATCAATGTTCTTCGTATTGGTAATCCTACCCGAGTGAACGATAAGATGTTAGGTTTTACATACGAAAGGAAGTTTGAGCACATCCAGACTACCCACAGTTGTGGTCGATTCGGAAGGCTATTCGTGAACTGAGGAACAACAGAAAGAAAGGTTCTGAAAGCTATCATCAGAAGATGGACAGGCTGAAGAGCCGTGCAACAGAACTTGAGATACGTATCAATGCCGAGTTGTTTGGAGAGGCACGTGTCGTTGCTTCCACCCTCGTTGGTGCTAACAGTAGGATAATGGAAGGTCAGAAGTTTACGACTTTGTTTATCGATGAGGCTGCACAAGCCCTTGAAGCTGCCTGCTGGATAGCCATTCGCAGAGCGTCGAGAGTAATATTTGCGGGTGATCATTGTCAACTCCCACCGACTGTAAAAAGCATTGCTGCGCTGCGTGGAGGCTTGGGAAAGACCCTGATGGAACGTATCGTAGAGAATAAACCTGAGGTTGTAACGCTGTTGAAGGTGCAGTATCGAATGAACGAAGAGATTATGCGTTTCTCATCCGATTGGTTTTATGGCGGACAGGTGGAAACTGCTCCGCAGATTAAATATCGTGGCACCCTCGATTATGACAACCCAATGGTATGGATTGATACGTCCGATGAAGCTGTCGTTGCATCGTATGATTTAACGGAAAGCGAGGCTAATTCTGCTCCTTCCCAGTTGAATAATGGCAAGGAAAACGCCTTCCATGAGCAGTTTGTTGGTTCTTCTTTTGGACGTATTAATAAAGGAGAAGCAGAGCTAACACTCAAGACTTTAGTCGATTACTTTACTAAGATAGGGAAGCAGCGTGTGTTAGATGAGCGGATAGATGTGGGCGTTATCTCCCCTTATCGTGCTCAAGTGCAGTACCTTCGCAGTCTGATAAAGAAGCGAGAGTTCTTCAAGCCCTATCGAAGTCTTATCAGTGTGAACACCGTTGACGGCTTCCAAGGACAGGAACGTGACGTGATTCTTATTTCTCTTGTGCGTTCCAATGATGATGGTCAGATAGGTTTTTTACGTGATTTACGTCGTATGAACGTTGCTATCACACGTGCCAGAATGAAGTTGATAATCCTTGGTAATGTCCAAACAATGACCAAGCACGAATTTTACAAGAAGCTGTGGGAGAGTCTTCCACAGTCCTAACAGTTATTAGGTTTGTTAGCCCAATTGGCCTTATTTGGCTAATTGGGCTAATTGTTTTATTTATATCCAAATAAGTTTATGGTTTTAAAAAGTAATAGTACTATATTCGGAGCCAATTTTATGAATACATTTTAGTATCTCTTCTTCCCTTTCTTTGGATGGTTTTTTGAACCCATTGATGTAGTTACGTAGCAGGGAAGCATTGATGCCAATGAGTTTTGCAAATTCTGCAATGTTCAGTTCCTTATGTGTAAGGAAAAACCTTTTGTAACGACGTAGGCTCAGCATCCTCATAATTGAAACTCTCAAAACTGATATCTTCGTCTAAATTGCGCCAGTGAAGACCATCAAATCCGATTTGGTAGCTTTCCCGCTCTTTATCAGAAGCCATAGCAAGACGAGGGTACCATAAAAGAGACTGACGAAGTGTACGCCCCTCTTCATCTATACCATATATATATTCTTGGTCGAACCAAACTTTTTTAATTTCCATATCTACCTCCTTAATCCTCAAAATACTCTTTCCAACGTGAGATAATTATATCTTTATTCTCGTCTATTACAAATTTAATCTTCTTCAATTCATTGTTTTTTAATCCTTTGCTGATAGCTAACACAAAGTTATTACCATCATAATTATACTTTGCAAAGCCTTCTGCACCTTCCACATGTACGTGGATTGGTTCGTGCTCTCGGCTATAGAAAAAGAATGAAAATCCATAGAATCGAAATATCTCTGGCATAGTATTATCAAGTTTAGTTCACTACAAAGATAGGTATTAGATTTGATACCCACAAGTATTTTTTATTTAATTACACACTGAAAAGTGGATTTATATCAATTTTTTATTTACTTTTGTGTCATAAAAGGAAATCTACTATGTTACAACGAGATTATTTTATTCGCTTGATAGAGGAATTCAATGCTGCTATCTCACGCTTTCTTACGAAGAAAGATGATGACTTGAAGCGAGATAAGGACTTGAAAGACCTTTACAGACAGTATGTTGGAGAGTATGATGATTTACGTAATCTCTCCGTTGACGAGCTGTTGAAATACGCTAAGGAACAGTGGAATGAGGCTGAGCGGATAGATAAAATAAACATGGTTGCAGAGTTACTTTATGCCGAAGGAAGCTACAAAGGGCAACCTTTGCGTCAAATACTGTTGGAAAAAGCATACGCTTTATTTTATTATGTTGAGGCGAATGACTCTACATTCTCTATCGACCGACGTCAAAAGATGGAGGCTATGCGACAAGAGTTAGATAATAAGCTCTCTCAAATAGATTGATGTTTGAGCGGGTAGATACGAAGGAGAATTATTTAATATCATAATAATATCAAGCTAAACCTAAACCAAATCATTATGCTTGAGAAGAACATTAGAGAACAGATTATCGAGTTGATACACCAGCAGGTAGTACCTGCTGTGGGTTGTACAGAGCCAATGGCTGTGGCATTGTGTACTGCACGTGCTACAGAGTTGTTAGGTCAGAGACCAGAACATATTAGCGTGTTGCTCTCTGCTAATATTCTGAAGAATGCGATGGGAGTCGGTATTCCTGGAACGGGAATGATAGGATTGCCTATTGCCATTGCCCTCGGTGCTTTGGTGGGTAAGTCAGAATATCAGTTAGAGGTTATTAAGGACCTTACACCTGATACATTGGAGGCTGGCAAACGTTTATTAGTGAGAATCGAATTGATGTCAAACTGAAGGACGGTATCACCGAGAAACTATACATAGAAATCGCTTGTGAGGCTGAGGGATATCGTGCCACAGCTATCATCATGGGTACCCATACGAATATTGTTTTTGAAGAGAAGGACGGTACTGTTCTGCTCGATAAGATGCAACCCAGCACAGCTGCTGTCGAAAAAGCACCCCTTTGTCTGAACCTCAATACGGTATGGGAGTTTGCAACAACCACTCCTGTCGATGAAATTGAGTTTATCCTTGAAGCAAAGCGTTATAATCTTCGTGCTGCAGCTGAGGCGTTGAAAGGAAACTACGGACATTGTTTGGGTAAGATAATGGACCGTCCTTTGAGTCGAGGAATCTTTGGTAATAGCATCTTCTCGCACGTTATTGCTAAGACCGCTTCAGCCTGTGATGCCCGTATGGGTGGTGCTTTGATACCAGTGATGAGTAATAGTGGTTCTGGAAATCAGGGTATTTGTGCAACCAACCCAGTGGCTGTCTTTGCGAAGGAGAATGAGAATACACGTGAGGAACTTATCCGCGCACTCACCTTGAGTCATCTCACAGCCATCTACATCAAGCAGAGTCTTGGCGCACTTTCAGCCCTTTGCGGTTGTGTCGTGGCAAGTATTGGTTCCAGCTGCGGTATTACTTATCTGATGGGAGGCAATTATATCAATGTTTGTCATTCAGTAAAGAATATGATAGCCAACCTTACGGGTATGATTTGCGATGGTGCGAAGCCAAGTTGTTCACTGAAGATCTCATCGGGAGTGTCAACAGCTATCCTTTCAGCAACACTTTCCATGGAGGGCAAGCACGTAACGTCTGCAGAGGGAATTATTGACGAAGACGTTGATAAGTCTATCCGAAACCTAACAAGTATAGGTAAGGAAGCGATGTGTATTACCGATGATATGGTATTAAATATTATGACACATAAGTGCAATTAAAAAGACTATTGCACTTCAAACTCAGTCTTATTGTCGAATTATTTTTCATGAAAAAGAAATATTTTTTTGTCGTGAAAATAATATTTATCTTCATGAAAAGAATTTCTTTTTTTCATGAAGATAAATTGTTTTTAGCCGTTTTGTAGTATCGAATGGATGTCATTTCATCCTACGCTCGCTCGTATGTTACAATCGTATTAATATACTTCTCTACCTTTATAACACGTATGTTCTCTGGGAGTTTTGGTGCTTCTACACCTTTGTTAACCGTGAAAGGAGCCGATTCTATGCGTATCTCGTCCCATAGTCCTGCATCCAAAAAACTCTGTAACGTCTTTGCACCACCTTCCACGATGAGACTTTGCTTCTTTTCAGTATAGAGATGCGACAGCACTTTCAGTAGGTGTTGCATATTCTCCAGCTTTTGTCGGTTGACTTGTCAGCACCAACTTTCTCTGGATTTGGACCGCTCCATTCCCTCACTGTCAGCTGTGGTTGTTCTAATTCTTCCGTTGTTTTCCCAACGAGAATCGCATCATTCTCCGCCCTCATCTTATGTACTAACATCTTTGTAAAGGGTGTAGAGATAATCAATGGCTGATAATCTTTACCCGGCAAGTTGCCAATGTAAGCCACAGAAGGTTTATAGTTACAATCTATTTTATTGTTTCTATTTTCAATAGTTATATTGGCAATGACTTTTCTGAGTTATTAGGGGAATCTCGAGTGATTACCCCTCCCTTTGGGGAGGGGTAAGGAGGGCTGCTCGCTTCGCCCACTTCAATATCACATAAGGTCGATTTATGTGTATTATAAGTAATAAACCGTTTATTCAGTTCCAAGCACTCTTTCTCCAATACACCCACGGTCACTTCTATCCCTGCTTCGCGAATCTTCTTCACCCCACGTCCTTGCACTTCAGCAAAAGGATCGATGCAACCACATACCACACGGCGCACACCCTTACTGATAATCAAGTCGGCACAAGGAGGTGTTTTGCCGTGATGAGAGCAAGGTTCAAGGCTGACATACACCGTTGCTTCACGTAGCAAAGCCTCGTCTTCCTTCCTTACAGATGCAAAAGCGTTCACCTCTGCGTGCCCTTTGCCACAACGTACGTGGTAGCCCTCACCAATAATCCTACCCTCTTTGCTCACAATAACTGCTCCGACCATTGGGTTAGGCTTAGCAAGTAGCTGCCCATTGCGTGCTAATTGTAAGCAGCGACGCATGTATTTTTTGTCAGTTTCTTCTTGTTTCATTTCATTAAAATTCCTATCTTTGCAGCTATGACATACCAAGATTTATGGCACAGACTCACTCCTTTATATGATGAAGGTGAGGCACAAGCTATCGTTCGGCTTGTGTTAGAGGTGCAGTTTGGCATTACGCTGCCCGATATATATACGGGCAAAGTTAATGAATTATCCCGAGAAGTGGAGGAGGAATTAGAGAAAATCATCTCTCGCTTGGAGCGTTCGGAACCTGTACAGTATGTTTTTAGGACGTGAAACCTTTTGTGGGCGCACATTTCATGTGGCTCCGGGCGTATTGATTCCACGTCCAGAGACTGAGGTGCTGTGCCGTTGGATAGAGGAGGATAACAACCAATGTTATTGCGCTTTGCAACCTCCTGTACCCCTGCAGGTGTTAGATGTAGGAACAGGCAGTGGTTGTATTGCTGTTACGTTGGCTGCTGACCTACGCAACTCGGCTGTTACGGCGTGGGATATATCGGGTGATGCACTGCTTATTGCACGTGAGAATGTACATCAATATCAGGTTCGTGTTGAACTAAAGATGGAGGATGCGCTTCATCCTTCAGCATCGGCTATGCAGCAGCAATTTGATATTATAGTGAGTAATCCACCTTACATCTGCGACAAAGAACGGACAGAGATGAAGGAGAATGTGCTTGCGTATGAACCAGAGACGGCACTCTTCGTTCCTGATGATGACCCACTACGTTTCTATCGTGCAATAGCTGAATATGGCGTGCAGGCTTTGTCGGCTGATGGTGTGCTTTATTTTGAGACCAACCCATTGTATATTGATAATGTAAAGCAGATGTTAAGCGAATTGGGTTATAAGCAGATAAAACTGCGAGAAGACCAGTTTGGTAAAGCTCCGATTTCACGAAAGCCATCCGACCATGATACAGAAACGGCCGATATTAGAGCCGCAAGCCCTGAAAAAACTTGCCGACTTATGTGCGAAAGGTGAGCATTGCTCTGGTGAGATGTTAGAGAAGATGCGCAAATGGGGACTATCAGAAGATGCGCAAGCACGTATTATGGAGAAGTTGATAACGCTGCATTACGTTGATGATAGCCGTTATACGGAGTCTTTTGTGCATGATAAAATCCGCTATAACAAGTGGGGTAGACGAAAGATTGAGCAAGCTCTGTGGATGAAGAAGGTCGATAGTGCCATCTCTTCGCCTATCCTTGATGCTATTGAAGATGAAGAATATCTTGAGGTTTTGCGCCCATTGTTAGCGAGTAAGTATCGTACTATTAAAGCAGAGAGCGATTACGAGCGTTCAATGAAGTTGATAAAGTTTGCTATGGGACGTGGTTTTACGATGGATTTAATCCGCAGGTGTATAGATGAAGGAGTCGTTGCTGCGGATGATGATGTAGACTTCGTAGACGATGACACAGACGATTAGTTTATTGGCTCGCCTGATAGACACCCTTGCTCCTCGTTCGTGTACGATTTGTGGTAGGCGTCTGACCGTTACGGAGGAGGTGATGTGTGCTTGTTGTAATCATTGTCTTCCTCACGGGCTATTCTAAAGTCGAGTTATGACAATAAACTTGTGCGTCTCTTTTGGGGTAGGGATTCCCATAGAGAAAGGGTACAGCCTTTTTCTTTTATAAAGCCCATTCTGACACCAGTCGTTTGCTTTATCAATTGAAGTATGGCGGTCATCCTGAGATAGGTGAGCGACTTGGGCGTATTGTTGCAGCAGAGTTTGCACAAGATGGCTTCTTTGATGGAATCACAGCTGTGGTTCCAGTACCGCTTGCTCGCCAGCGTGAGCGAGAAAGAGGGTATAATCAAAGTGTGGAGATAGCGCGTGGTATCAGTGCAGAAACTGGTTTGCCTGTCTTAGATAAGGTCTTAGAACGTGTTAGTTTTCATGGTAGTCAGACGCAAAAGGGACGTTGGGAGCGAAATGAAAACGTAGAGAAAAGCCTTCCATCTCCTTGATTCTTCTACCTTAAATAATCAACACATCTTGTTGGTTGATGATGTCATTACTTCTGGTGCCACCCTCGTTGCAGCCGCCAAAGAACTCCTTAAAGGGACGAATGTCAAGATTAGTGTCCTCTCACTTGGCTTTGCGAATAATGATTAATCTGTCTCATTACGCTTCGTATCATTATTGTTAGTCTATGAGTAGTACTCATCTTCGCAAGTAATTAGTAGTTAACAGTATCAGTTTTGGTGGCAGATATGGATATTTTTCTCCCTCTTCTATTGTTGTGTTGATGGTCCGCACGTGATGTGTTGATGCTCCGCACCATTGGTGCGGAGGCTTAACACCAATGCAATTTGTCGTCGGAAAATTTGCATTAGATGATTGTTTGGAAGGGTTATACTACTCAAAGCAAATAAAACTATTCTTGTATTTGATAGGAGTATCATCTGTTCTTGTTATCTTCTTTTATAGTCTTTTTATCCTTTAATCTCAGAAAAAATGTGTAAGTTTGCAGTTAGTATATAACCATAAACTATCAAGATGGAAGATTTAAAGAAAGTCTTTGCAGGCAAACTGCTCGGAATTAAAGCTATTAAGTTGCAACCTAATGACCCATTTACATGGGCAAGTGGTTTGGAAAGTCACCATTCTATTGTGATAATCGCAAGACGTTGTCGTTCCACGATGTACGTTCGTTTGTGAAGCTCGAGTTGGTTCATGCTATCCTTGAGAACTTCCCTGAGGCTACGGCTGTGGCTGGTGTTGCTACGGGTGCTATCGCACAAGGTATGCTCGTTGCTGATGAGTTGGCATTGCCATACGCATACGTTCGTCCGAAACCAAAGGACCATGGTATGAAGAATCAGATTGAAGGTGAACTCCCTGCTGGTTCTAAGGTTGTTGTTGTAGAAGACCTTATCTCAACTGGTGGCTCTTCTTTGAAAGGCTGTTGCTGCACTTCGTGAGGCTGGTTTTGAGGTTGTGGGTATGGTTGCTTCTTACACTTATGGTTTCCCAGTTGCTGAGGAGGCATTCCGTGAGGCTAATGTAAAAAGCTTGTTACTCTCACCGATTATGAGCATGTTGTGAGAAAGCACTTGAGACTGGTTATATCAAGGAGTCTGAGGTTTCTATGTTGCATGATTGGCGTAAGGACCCAGCAAACTGGAAAAAGTAATCTCTAAGTATTCCGCTGGAAGTAAAGACCTTTCTTTCTTAGGGATTGATTGAATATAATTTTATGTAGAGGGCGCATCCTTCGTGCGTCCCTACATATAGTTATAGAGTTCTATTACAATCAGTTTCCGCTTTCTTCCAGTTCTTTCCTCCTTAAACTCCCCAATAAAAGATATATCAATGACAAAGTTTGAAAGTAGCGTAAAAGCAAATTGCCCATTCTCAGCAGAGTGTTTACAACACGCTGAGCGATTTAAATAATGTACAGCGTCTGAAGGAGCGTCTTCCAGAAGGTTCTACTGGTAATGATGACATGGATAAGGTCAAAGAAAGATTACAGAATATCACCTTTGATCAGGACTCATTGTCTATGACAGTTGACCCAGTTGGTCAGATTTCTATGCGTATCATAGAGCGTGATGAACCTAAGACGATTAAGTTTGAGAGTGATAACTCACCCTTATCATTCAATTTCTGGATTCAGATACTGCCTGTTACAGAGTCTTCTTCAAAGATGAAACTCACGATAGATGCTGATATTCCTTTCTTTGCAAAGGGTATGGTGTCAAAGCCTTTGCAGGAAGGTATTGAGAAGATTGCCGATGCGTTGGCAATGATTCCATTCGAATAAGACGTTCACCTCCTTCCTAAGGGAGGAGGACTTGATGTTTTTTATATAGATAAAGAAGTAAGGTATGAAGAAGATTGTTCAGTCTGTTTTGTTAATGCTTATAGTGCTATTGTCATCTTGCGGTGATGTAGTTGACTATGAGTATAGTAGTCATCGTAACTTCTTTACCTTTCATAACGAGACACATCAAGACCCAATCCTTGCAACAGCGATGAATCCTTTATCGACAGGTGTATATTGTACGATAAGAACTAACTTTGTTAGCGGTCGTTATAGTTTCTCTTTTGAGAACAATCAAGGACTGAAATCAAGTGCTCCTGTGTGGTTTGATGGTATTGATCTTAGGTTGGAGAGCTGGAAACATGTGGGTTTGAATAATGGACTCATCGTTGGTTATGGCAACTTGGACAACCCTTCTCCTTTCTATGCTTACGACTTACAATGTCCTAATTGCTTTAATACCAATACGCTTCCACTGCGTTCTTATGAATTGAAGATGAGCAGTGATGGCTTTACTACTTGTAGTAATTGTCATCGTAAGTATAACCTTAACACTGGCGGAAATGTTGTCTCTGGCGATGGCGGTAAGAAACTGACACGTTATCGTGCAAGCAGTACAGGACCTTATGGCGTGTTGGGGGTAAATTAAGGTAATTAACCTGATTGGACTAATTGGTTTAATTGGTCTAATAAGGCTAATAAATAAAAAAACTTGCAAAACCTTTGCCAGTTCGGAGATTTAGCCTTATCTTTGCAAACGGTTTGCCGCAATGGTGGAATTGGTAGACACGAGGGACTTAAAATCCCTTGGCCAGTAATGGCTGTGCGGGTTCGAGTCCCGCTCGTGGCACTTCTTCTTAAATCCTATGCGCATGAAGCGAATAGCATATATACTTTTGTTCTCCCTGCTGTTAGTTTCTTGTGGTACCCGTAGCGGTTACTTCAAGATGGAAGGACGCTTCTTGCACATGAATCAAGGCGAACTTTATGTATATAGTCCTGATGGTGGTATAGCAGGTTTGGATACCATCAAGATTGAAGCAGGACGCTTTTCTTATGAGAAGCCTTGTAGCAAACCTTCTACACTAATTATCATCTTCCCTAATTATTCCACACAACCAATCTTTGCCGAATCGGGCGAAGCGGTTGAGGTGAAAGCGGATGCTTCCCACTTGAAAGAGATGGAAGTAGAGGGTACGGAGGATAATGAACTCATGACTAAGTTCCGTAAACAGATAGCAAGTGTCTCTCCTCCAGAGGAGTTGAAGTATGCTATTGCATTCATCAAACGACCATCCAGAGTCTGCTGTGAGTGCGTATCTACTTAATCGTTATCTTGTTCAAACAGAATCTCCTGATTATAAGCAGGCTGCAAAACTTTTACCCTTATTAATAAAAGAGCAGCCTGATAATACTTCTTTGGGTCGTCTTCAACGACATTTGTCTGAGCTTGGCTCACTGCCAATCGGTAGTAAGATGCCTAAGTTTACAGCTAAAGATGTCAATGGAAAGACGGTTAATAATGCGACTTTCCAAGGAAAGGATGTTGTCATCATCAATGCTTGGGCGGCTTGGAGTTACGAGAGTCTCGATATCCAGCGTGCGCTGAGTGATGCCGTGAAAGCGGGAAAGATAGCTGCTTTGGGCATTTGTGTAGATGCCAATCCTAAGGAGGTAAAGCAGACTTTAGAGCGTGATGGGATTGAGTTTTCCAATGTTTGCGATGGAAAACTACTGAATACACCACTGCTCAAAACCTTTGGTCTTAATACTATACCTGATAATATCGTCATTCGCAATGGGAAAGTAGTCGAAAGAAACATCACTGCTAATACCATCCGTCAGCGTTATGGCGCAGACTAAAAACCAATATCGTGCTTGTAAAGACATTCTGTGCAGCTGTTAACGGGATGGAAGTCACCACCGTGACAGTTGAAGTTAGTATTACGCGGGGCGTATTGTTCCACCTTACCGGTCTTGCAGACGGGGCGGTAAAGGAAAGCCATGACCGTATAGCTGCAGCACTTCTTAATACTGGTTACAAATTTCCTGTAGCCGATATCACCGCTAATCTTGCTCCAGCCGACCTCAAGAAGGAAGGCTCCAGTTTTGATCTCCCATTGGCAATAGCCATTTTGGCTGCCAATGAGAAGATGAGTTGTGAACGTTTGCGAGAGTTTATGCTTGTGGGAGAATTGAGCCTTGACGGTACGTTGCAGCCTGTAAAAGGCATACTACCCATAGCTATCAAGGCACGTGCCGAGAAGTTTAAAGGTATCATTGTACCGAAAGCTAATGAGCATGAGGCGGCTGTAGTTGACACATTAGAGGTCTATGGAATGGATAATATCCTGCAAGTAATAGACTTTCTTAATGGTACATCGAATCCAGAACCTTGTTTTGTAGATACACGGAAAGAGTTTTATGAACATCAATATGCTTTTGACCTCGACTTTGCTGACGTCCGTGGGCAAGAGAATGTGAAGCGAGCATTAGAGGTAGCAGCTGCTGGTGGACATAATCTTATCATGGTCGGACCGCCTGGAAGTGGTAAGAGTATGATGGCAAAACGCCTTCCTTCTATTCTCCCTCCTTTGTCACTTTCGGAGAGTTTGGAAACAACTCAGATTCATTCAATTGCTGGTAAGTTGCGACGTGACACAGGCTTGATTACACAACGCCCTTTCCGTAGTCCTCACCATACTATCTCTGAGGTTGCACTTGTGGGTGGTGGAGCTAATCCAATGCCGGGTGAGATAACCCTTGCACACAATGGAGTGCTCTTCTGTGATGAGTTACCAGAGTTTAATAAACATACTTTAGAGGTGCTTCGACAGCCTTTGGAGGACCGTCATATAACGATTTCACGTGCCAAGTATACGGTCACTTACCCTTGTAGCTTTATGTTCGTGGCAAGTATGAATCCCTGTCCGTGTGGCTATTTTGCTGACCCTACGCATCATTGCGTTTGTTCACCAGGACAGATTCAGAAGTATCTTGCCAAGATATCTGGTCCGCTAATGGACAGAATCGACATTCAATGCGAGATTGCTCCTCTCCCCTTTAAAGACATTTCACAAGCAACACCGGGCGAACCGAGTGCTGCTATTCGTGAGCGAGTCATCCGAGCGCGTGCTATTCAGACCGATCGCTTCAGCAGTTATCGTAATATTCATTGTAACGCACAGATGAATGAGCGTATGATTCATGAATTTGCGGAGCCTGACGAAGCCTCTATCAAATTGCTCCGTGATGCTATGGAGCGTTTAAAACTATCTGCTCGTGCCTATAACAGAATCTTGAAGGTTGCTCGTTCCATTGCCGACTTGGAAGAGTCAGAGGCTGTGCAAGTACAGCATATCGCTGAGGCGATAGGATATAGAAACTTGGATAGGAGCGATTGGGCTGAGAGATGAGTTCGCTTTAAAGCCCAAAGACTTAACAACAATACAATAACTAAATATAAAAGAATATGAGAAAATTATTTGTTTTCATTTTGTTGCTGTTAGCTGTCGCAGTATCAGCACAGACCGATAAGGCATTTATGACTGTAGACTGGGGAAAGATAAAGGCAGAGGTAGAAGCTAATCCACAGCGTGTACAGCAGTTAGTTGATATTCTAATCAATGTTGATGCTGATACCACATTGACTGCTGAAGACAAAATTTTGGCTGTTTATGGACGAACTTACCTTAATAATGGTAGAGATTTGTTGATGGAATTTGATATGTCGAAGGCCAGAAATGAAGGTAAGTTTGATGTAGCTGCTACGCTTGCAGATAAGGTTCTTGCCAGCAATCCCCTTAATACAAATGCGATTGTATCTAAGATTTATAATTTTAGGCTACTTGTCAATAAAGAACCAGATAAATCGTGGATGTTGAGCGATAGTCTTAAAGTCTATACTGTTCGTTTATCACGTATTCTTGATACAATCTTCATGACGGGTGATGGTAGTAAGGAGCATCCTTTCTCTGTGACATCGGTAGGTGATGAATATAATCTTTTGCAATTCTTCTTTGGTATTTTTAAAGTTAATGGGCAGTCGGTTGTGGGTACTTGCGACCGTCTCGTTTTGGGTGAAACCAATAAGAATTATTCATCTCCTGATATTTATTTTGATGTAAAACGTGTCTTTGAAATAGAAAAGTCCATGTTCGAATCGCAAGGAGGGGATGGGAAGTAAAGAAGTAAAATGTATAAGTAATATTTTCCTTTATCTCTTATAAAGGTATCATAATGTTTAACCCAAATCAGGCATTAGAGCCTAAACATATTTTGTTTTATTATCGAGCAGATTGTTTGTCTTTGTAACGCAGGCGTAGCGGGCTATGTCAAGTTATAAAGACAGAGAAGATGCCGATAAGAAAATAAAAGATGTTAGGAAACACTACCATAATAAGAAGAATTATATATATAGTGGTCTAATGACCGATTGGGGTTTAAGTCCCTTCCCATTCGGGGAGGGCTTTTTTGTTGATTTGGCTTTGTGTTGTAATAATTTTTCACATCTTGATTTTTAATTGATGCTCTTTTAGCTTTGAAAAGACGCCCAATTGGCTTCGAAAAGATGCCCTTTTGGACGCTAACTAACGCCCTTTTGAAAGCCAATTAAGCACCTTTTGTTTTACTGTTTTGTAAGTCTTTGATTATTTACTTGAGTTCGGGATAAGTTTAGCATGAAAAAAGTTCTAACTGCCTTGATTTTTCCACATACACCGGCAGTGCCTCTGGCTTGTTCTCAAAGAAGCAGTATGCTGTAAGGGCAGAACACAAGTTCATGATAAAGTTGTGTATCGAGCGGTGTCTTGAGTGAACAAGGTTGGCTTTGTTCTTGAGTAGTTCGTTAATGCACTCGATAATGTATCTTTTTCCTCAGCATAATCTTGTCCCACATAGGCATCAGTTTGTTCTTCATCTTAGCCTTGAGCCCATGAACGAGTTGGATACCTTGACTGAACAGACTATCAAAGAGTTCCTGCTTGATGTACCCTCTATCAGCAAAGATCTTCCCAAATAAGACCTTTGCAAATACCGTCCATACCCTGCTATCTCTGTCATCCACATTTGCTCCTGTAAGACAGAACGTTATCACTTCACCAGAATCATTGCATAGCAGGTGCAGCTTGAATCCATGACACCAGCCCATGGTACCCTTTCCGTCCTTGGCGAGGCCGGCAAAGACTTTGTTGTAATATCGTCGTACATTGTGACATACGGGTATCATTGTGCTGTCAACGAATGTTATACCCGTACACTTGCCGAAGGCATAGAGCTTCATGAACAGCATCATCTTAAAGAACACTCTAGGCATGAGTTCAACGAAGCGGTTATAGGAAACCGCGTCGGGAAAATCCTGACGCATCACCCCTTTGACCCAATTCAAATAATACTCCTTGAAATTGCGATATGCGCCGAAATGATAGCATACCAAAATGGTCATAATCTCACTTTCCGAGAGTCTGCCCTTGCGGTTTCGGTAGCGTTTGCCGTCACTGTTATGGGACGGTAGACGCAGGTTTTTCGCTAATTCGGCACTCAAATTCTTATCAAACTCGTCGATTATACAGAAAATTTCAGTAACTTTGTCCTTGGTAATCATCGTTCAAAAATCTTGTAATCTATTGATTTTCACCTATAAAGATACGAATTTTTGACGAGATTACCAACTTTTTCAAGCCTTTTCTTATCCCGAACTCGCGTATTATTTGTTAGTTACGAGTGTGGTTCTTATGCCCCCTTTTAGCCTCTTTTTTAGATAAAAACACCCTTTGTTTTGTAAATAAATTTCAATAATGCTCGATAGTTTTTTCTACTGACTAATACGTGTCTTTTATATCTGCAGAAGATTGACTCTTGGAAGGCAGCAACAATCTTTTATTACACAAATAAGGCTTTTTGAGAATATTCTAAGGATAAACGAGATATGATGTATTGCTTTTTAAAGTTTGTTTCGTCAAACAAGTTTTCTCTGTTCAATATTATATAAAGCGATAAAACTTCAATTTTTGCCCATTTCATCGATAGTTCTCATGGTTATTGTAGTCTTACTTCAATGTAGAATAAAGGCTTTTATGCTTATTTCTAAACAGATTAATGCAGGGTATAAACTGCCGAAGAAAAGTGTGATAAGGATTTTTTTCGTACACACTTAATGTCTTTTTGGATGTTAACACTTGTTGTTAAAGCTAATAATTGCTATTGTATTTGTTTGTATATTATGTGTTCTAACTTGCTGATAATCAGTAGGGAGTATTTGTAATTTCTTCTCATTTCCTTTTTATTATCTATTATA
>BNJS01002412.1_pt1 | contig 201936 bp, 196 predicted proteins | sample 8540461 | NCBI WGS metagenome assembly BNJS01 (sample SAMD00202454, study PRJDB9452) | human saliva metagenome | isolation source: human saliva | place: Japan
GTAAACTACAAAGTAGCCAAAGACCTCACCAAAAGAGTGCAGGACAAAGCCATCGGGCAGAATGTCCTCACCTCGCTCACTCCTGGGCAGCTGATGACCAAAATCGTTTCATGATGAGCTGGTGGAGCTCATGGGCGGCACGCAGGAAGGTATCAATCTGGCGGACAAACCGAGCATTATCCTCATCGCTGGAGCTTCGGGGTTCAGGAAAACCACTTTCTCTGGAAAACTGGCCAACTTCCTCAAAAGAAAAAGAACAAAAACCCTCTACTAGTAGCCTGTGATGTCTACAGACCTGCGGCTATCGACCAGCTGGGCGTTCTCGGAGAGCAGATAGGCGTGCCTGTTTATAAAAGAACTAGAAAACAAAAATCCTGTTCAGATTTCTACAAAAACGCCATCGATTTTTAGCTAAACAAAACAAACACGATGTAGTGATTATAGACACCGCTGGGCGTTTGGCTATCGATGAAGAAATGATGAACGAAATCCGCAGTGTGCATCAGACCATTAAACCTTCTGAAACGCTCTTCGTAGTGGATTCCATGACAGGGCAGGATGCCGTAACTACAGCCGACGCGTTCAACGAGGTGCTGAAACTACAACGGAGTAGTTCTTACCAAATTAGATGGTGATACCCGAGGTGGAGCAGCGCTACGATTCGTTCCGTGGTTAATAAACCGATAAAAATTCATCTCCACAGGAGAAAAATGGACGCCCTAGATATCTTCTATCCAGATAGAATGGCGGACAGAATCCTAGGAATGGGAGATGTGGTTTCCTTGGTGGAAAGAGCCCAAGAGCAGTTCGATGAAGAAGAAGCAAAGAAACTCAACAAAATTCAGAAAAAAACGAACTTGGTTTTGATGACTTCTAAAACAGCTTCAGATGATGAAGAAAATGGGAGGAATGAAAAGACCCTCATGGGTATGATACCAGGAATGGGAAAAAGTAGCCCAAAATGTGGATATCAATGACGATACCTTCAAACATATAGAGGCGATGATACAGTCCATGACGCCAGAAGAAAGAAGAAGACCGAGCATCATCACCATGCCGAGAAGACAAAGAATAGCCAAAGGAAGCGGAAGAAAAGTAGAAGAAGTAACCGCTCTGATGAAGCAGTTCGAGCAGCTATGCAAGACTATGAAACTCCTGCAAAAGCCCACAAGGCAAACAGCTGATGTCTATGATGAGCAAAGGCGGCGGACTCAGGAATGGGCGGCGGAATGCCTTTCGGAGGAAAATAAACGAATAAAAGAAAATCCCTTCTGTGAGAAGGGAAGGATTTTATTTTATTTAGAATTTAAAAGGTATCGTCTTTAAAGGCTTTTGTTTAGTTCTATTTTACTAAAAATCATCACATAGTCCGAATCCTTTTTCGGCGAAGAAGCCTCTATGCGAAACGGCATCAGCAGATTTCCTACTTTTTGTAATCAGAATAAGTGATGGTCTCTCCCTCTTTTCCTCCTTTTAAAAGCAGGTAGGACAGCTTGTCAAAATAGTAAATGGTTTTTATTCACATTCTTGGTAAGTTCCACTTTGAAAACTTCCTTGTCTCCGATTTTTCTACTCCCAAAAAGCTCCGCAGTGAAGCCCTTTTGCTCATAATTGATAAAATCCGTATCGAAGCTCTCTGGCTTATAATTTGGGTATTCTTGGAGTTTATTTACGGCGTAGTTCATAGCGTAACCCTTTTTCCCGTCATAGCCCTCTATCACCTGCTCTTTTTTTCCCATTTACTACGATGGTTTTGGTAAGATTCGGTCTGGCTTGGTAGATTTTCACGGGATATTCCTCATTCACTCCCAAAATCACTTTTCCCTGAAGCAGAATGGTATTCAGCAGTTTCCACTGGACTAAACCTCCTGTATTTTTGGATATTTTTTATCAATAATCTGAGCCGCTGTCTGGGCAAAAATATTTGCGCTAAAAATACCAAGGTTATCAGAAATATTTTTTTCTCATGTTATTCTTTTTATGGTTTATTGGTTTCTTCTTAAAAATTTCTCTTGCCTTTTCCAAATCCTTTGGAACATCTATCCCCACGCCTACGAAAGTTGGTCTCTATCATCTTGATTTTCATGCCGTATTCCAGATAGCGGAGACATTCTATTTTTTTCAGCAATTTCCAAAGGTTTCATCGGAAGTTTTGCAGTTAAGCAAAGCCTCCCGCCTAAAAGCATAAACGCCGATATGTTTAAAAATATTTTACGCCCTTCTCTTCTCTCGGATATGGAATCACAGAACGGCTGAAATACAGCGCAAAAACCATCTTTATCCGTAATTACTTTTTACATTATTCGGGCTTTCTATTTTTGTTTTTTCTGTCAAAATGAATTTTGAGTGATGCCAGAGAAATTTCCTTCTTGTCATCAGCCTCAAAAACCGAAATCAGCTGTTTTCAGTGGTTCGGTTTTTAGAAAGGTTCATCACCTTGGACATTCACCACTATATCACAGTCGATATTCTGCACAGCCTCTGCGATACGGTCGCTGCCTGTCTCGTGCTGACCTGTCATCAGGGCTTTTCCCCCTGCGTTTTTTATTTTCATTAAAAATAATTTCTGAATCCGTAGCCACGAAAACCTCATCAAACAAGCCTGTTTCCACCACATTTTGGTAAGTAGTGGTAATGACAGTTTTCTCGCCCAAAAAGCTGCATAAGCTTCCCTGGGAAACGGCTCGCCTCGTATCGAGCAGGGATAACGGCTATTATTTTATTTTTCATTTTTACTTTAATTTCAATATTTGAGATAAGGTTTTTCCATCCCAAATAAATGTTTTTCATCTGTTTTTGATTTATCGGAGTTTCTTTTTCATTGTCATCTTCATCGAATTCCTGCTTCTTCCATTTTCATGATGATTTTTAGATTTCACACCTCCTTTATCACTTGGGAAAAATATATTCTTCACTATGATAAAAACACCTGCATCCCCCACATTTCATCAACAAATCCAGGGGAAAAACTTCTTCCCATTCCACAGCAGATACTGTGTACTGGTAGGGATTCCACACGCCTCGCCCTGAGTTTTCCACCCTTTATCACGGATTTTATTCCTGAAAGTCCCTTGTTGTTTAGTATCTCCATACTTGTAAAATGCAGATTATCAACAAGAAAATTATGCTTATCTATTACTTTATTGTTTTCCAGCGCCAGTACCTCCATTTTCACCTGTTTATAAGCTCCCTCCATCCTTACTGACCGTCTCCCACAGCCCCCAAAAGAAACTCTACGCCATTCTTTTTCTGATGCCCACAAAGCAAGATTTCCCGCCCCAGATATAGCCTTTTTTTCAGCTGATTATTTTTCTTATAGCTGATTTCATACCAAGGTGCTTCACGAAGCCCCGCAGAATGCGTATGAGTAGTAATGTTAGTAATATTAACAGCATCGCCTATCTGCAGGCTGTCTATTTTTATTAGACTTATAGCTAGGTTGTTCCCTTTACTTTTGCATCTGATACCATTACTTTTTGGGCTACTTTTTATCAAAAGTATAACTTCCAAAATAGACTTCATCATTGTTCTGAGCTGATACCCAGATACAAAGAATAAAAAAACATAAAATTCCCAGCTTCTTCATTGTAAAAAAATTTAAGCGGTTAAAAGTAAAAACTTTACAAACTGACCAAAAACAAAAACCTTATTCAAAAATTTTACTCCCCATCATACAACGACAGGGAGTAATAATTATAAACTCAAATCTTTCTTGATTTGCTCTATTTTTATGATTTAATTTTATCAACTTGACCAGCATATTCGCTCTCAGATGAAATGTTACTTTTTCACAGAGAAATAGAACTTAATTTTCGGCTCCGTTCCTGATGGGCGGATGGCTACCTTTCGTACCGTCTTCCGTGTAGTATATCAGCACATTAGACTTAGGAATATCGGTCATTTCTGCTTTTTCATCTTTCACTAAATCCCATGCGGTCTGCTCCTGAAAAATCTTTCACAAGAATCACTTTAGAACCTGCCAATGCTTTCACTGGATTATTACGGAAGTCTGACATCATTTTTGATTTCCTCTGCTCCTTCTCTTCCTTTTTCTTACCACATTGACCAGCGCCTCTTGATAAAGTCCCTAAATCCTTATAAATCTCTATCATATACTGGAAAAATACTACTGCCCTGAGCCTTGCACCATGCTGCTATTTCGCAAGCAAGAAGGATAGAACCGCACGAGTCCTTGTCTCTCACGAAATCTCCTGTCATAAAGCCAAAACTCTCCTCTCCTCCACAGACAAATTTTCTGTTTTTCCTTCAGCTTCATGAATCATTTTACCAATCCATTTTAAAAGCCTGTAAGTCCTGCTTTGCACTCTATTCCGTATTTTTTTAGCAATATCAAAGAAAATATCCGAAGTCACGATAGTAGAACCAATGAACTCACTTCCTTTGATTTTTCCTGCTTTTTCCATTGTTCAAGGATGTAATAAGTCAAGATAGTATTGGTCTGGTTTCCATTAAGCAGCTGAATTTTTCCTTCAAGGTTTCTCACCGCGATACCAAGTCTGTCCCCATCTGGGTCACAGCCGATGACAATATCTGCATTGGTAATTTCTGCCAAGTCCGTAGCCATCGTAAGAGCCGCTGGTTCTTCTGGATTAGGGCTTTTCCACTGTTGGGAAAATTTCCACTTGGAATCATCTGCTCTCTCACTAAATCCACCTTTGCAAATCCAGCCTTTTTAAGGGCTTTTGGGATTGTAGTGTAAGTTGTCCCATGGATAGAAGTGAAAACAATGTTCAGATTATCTCTCCCAACATTCTGATAAAGAGAGTTTTGCATACAAGCATCTATATAAACATCATCCTGCTCCTCGCTCTATCCATTCTATCAAATCATCATTTCCATTAAACTTAATATCCTCAAATCTAACGGAATACACCTCTTTGATAATCGCCTCATCATTCGGCGGGACAATCTGCGCTCCATCATTCCAATAAACCTTATAACCATTGTATTCAGGCGGGTTATGTGATGCTGTAAGTACAATTCCTGCATTACATTTTTTATCTCTCACTGTGAAAGAAAGCTCTGGCGTAGGGCGGTGTTCCTTGAAAAGTAAAACATGGATTCCATTAGCTGTAAGCACATCTGCTACTATTTTCCCAAATTCTTTGGAATTATTTCTCACATCATAGGCGATAGCAACCTTGATAGTTTCGCCTTTAAACTGCTGGTGGAGGTAGTTTGCAAGTCCTTGGGTAGCCTGTCCAAGCGTATATTTATTGAGCCTGTTGGTTCCCACGCCCATCACTCCGCGCATTCCTCCTGTCCCAAATTCTAACTCTTTATAAAAAGAATCTTCCAGTTCTGCTCCATTTTCATCTATCAACTGCTGAACTTTAGTTCTTGTTTCTTCGTCAAAAGACTCTGATAGCCAAAGCCCTGCTTTTTCTATTGTTGTCATACTTTTTAATTTTATAGTTTTATATTATTAATGCCTTATCCTCCTCCAAAACTTTCTTTACAGGATTGCCCTTTATAGCTTTAGTTTTGCATTGTTTTTTTAGTTTTTCCTTCTAATTTTTTTCCTCCACCGAAATTTCCGCCGAAACATCATCTTCTGCCTTGATTTTTCAAGTTATTTACAAACCAATACGGCGACACGATCACAGCAGAATCCCTCATCACCACTTCTGCTTTCCAGCGTTTTCCCAAACATCTCCAGCCGAGCATTATCATAGAGATTTATCTCAGCTTTATTGGATAAAATAGCTCCCTGCAAATTTCTGTTTTATCTTCCATTTTCAGGCTAAAATCATCCATCATCATTTGGCTGGAAATATTAAATTCGCTGAATTCTGCATTTTCATTTTAGAAATTTTCCCGAAGAATACAAAAATGATGTTGTACACTTCCACTCCTTCGGTTTTTCTCTTTTTCACTGATAGTCAATTCTTTTATCCTTAACTTTGATTTTTAAATTTTCAAAAATATTAGGATAAGTCTCCACTGTCAGTTTATTTTTCAGTGCTTTGTATATAGGACACTCTGAAATTCCCATCCAAATGCAAAGCGCTAAATTCCTCTATCTTCACCTCTTGCGTTTTTATTTCACTGCCTTCGGGCTGAATTTTCCCACAAGAAACCAGCACCAAAAAACAACGACTATGTAGAGGAGGTTTTTCATCTATTATTCATCAAAAAATTTTATAATCTGTTCCGCTTCATCTTGGCTGAAACCATCTATTTTACGCTTTTTTTGCCTCCATAATGAATCACTATCGAAGCCCATCGGTTTTTCTGCACCACTACTTCCTTTATTTTTAGATTTTTTTCAATCCTGCTTTCGATGTTAATCAACCAAAATTGAAGCGCAAAAATCACCAGCCAGAGCACCGCCGAAATGGTCTTAAAATGAGAAACCTTAGCAAAGTCAAAAATCATTCTGATACAAGTCAAACAAATAGATCGCAATAAACACCAAAGAAGCCGATAAATACAGCAATTTATTCGTTTTTCTTGTTATCTACAATCTCGAAATATTCTGGATAACTCGTTATGGCAGTTTTTCCCAAAATGATATGCTGTTCATCTTAAATTTGTTCTTCTATATTATAATTTTTGTGTTCTCTATTGGTTCTGATAATCATCTCCGAGAAATCCTCCTATAAAAAGCAAAGTTCCCAAAATCATCATCGTCAGCGAAATGAAAAACCACGGATTATCAGCGATTAGATGTCCATATTGTTTGTGAACATAGACTGCTATCAGTTTGGAAACTCCAAGCCAAAATGCCGAGAGAAAACCGATGATAAACATCAAAGTACCGACCGCTCCCGAAGAAAATGCATCGGACGCCCGCCGAAACGGCTGATAAAACCAAAAGTGTAACCAAATCCAAAAAGCCACGGATAAAAGCGCTCTGTCCCAAATTTAGAGCTTCCCGTAAGGTCTTGCCTGATGTTTCACTTCTTTCTCTGTAATACGCTTAAAACCAGCATTCGCTGCCAAAACAGGAATATATCGGTGCATATCACCATAGACATCTATGGATTTTACCACTTGTTTTTTATAGGCTTTCAGACCGCAGTTGAAATCGTGCAGATACACTCCAGAAACCTTTCTCGCCGCTGCGTTGAAGAGCTTGGACGGCAGGTTTTTAGTCATCACATTGTCAAATCTTTTCTTTTTCCAGCCAGACACGATGTCGTAGTTTCCATTGACTACCATATCGTACAGCTCTGGAATTTCCTCTGGAAAGTCCTGTAAATCCGCATCCATCGTAATCACTACATCTCCAGATACTTTCTCAAATGCCGCATGCAGCGCCTGTGATTTCCCATAATTTCTGGAAAACTTTATTCCATGGATATGGTCATTCTCCTGCAAAAATCCTCTATAATTTCCCAAGATTTATCCGTACTACCATCATCTACAAACCAAATTTCATAAGAAAGCTGGTTCGCCACACACACCTTATCAATCCTAGAAAAAAGCTCTTTCAGGGATTCCTCCTCATTCAATAAAGGGATAACTATAGATAAATTCATTTCTAAAAATCAAATACAATCCACAAATTTACGCAAAAAGAAAAATAACTTCAAGAGTAAATTATTTAATAACTATAAAATCAAATAGTTATATATTTATCTATGATTTTTAAAATTTCCATTCTTGGAATTAATAAATAATTCACTATATTTGCTACGGCAAGTCCCTACACAACCAGCTCCTGAAAAATCCTCCAGGGTGGGAACGCAGCAAAAGGTAATCGGTTGTAGCGGTGTGATGTAGGTAGCTTTGCCTTTTTTATTGGATAAAATTTTGTTTCATATTTGTTAATTTTTAAGGCTTCCCAAAATGGGAAGCCTTTATTTATTATGTGGATTAGATTATTTTACGACTTTTCATTTCATCGATAAGCCATTTAGAATCAGCAAATTTATCAATGATGAAAAGGATATATTTAGCATCCACCATGATATTTCGGCTGAAACGAGGGTCGTAGTTGATATCACTCATCGTTCCTTCCCACTGGCGGTCAAAAATTAAGCCCGATTAAATTCCCACGAGCATCCAGCGCTGGACTTCCTGAGTTTCCTCCCGTAGTGTGGTTTGTCGCCGTGAAAGCTAACGGAACTTTACCATCTTGGTTTTTATAAATTCCATAGTCTTTTTCTGTTGTAGAGGTCTATCAGTTTTTTTAGGCACATCGAACTCGTAGTCATTTTGGAATATATTTTCTCCATCACGCCATCTAATGTAGTCTGATAATGGTATCTAACAGCGTCAGCTGGTTCAGAGCCTTTCACCCTTACCATAAGTCACCCTTAGAGTAGAGTTTGCATCTGGGAAGAATTTTCTCTCTTTGTCCGTATTCATCTGAGCTGCCATGTATCTCTTCTGTAGAGCATCTATTTCAGCCTGATACTGAGTGTATTTTCGGTTCTACTTTTTGGAGATAAGCATCTCTGATCTCTTTTATACAAACTGATTATCGGGTCGTTTTTTTCAATGCTTTGATAAGCTCTGCTGGATTATCAAAAACCTTCTCTGTATCGGAAGAAATATTCAGTCCATTAAGGTTTTTCTACCTGTCAGAACAGAATTTTAGACCAATTTTCTACTAATTCTAAATTTTTGATTCACATTTTTGTATTTATCAAAACCAGTAGGTAGATATGCTGCTGGAACTTTCTCTGCATAAAGAGCCAAAAGTTTAGCTGTCACCTTTGCATCTATCTCACCATCATAGTTTTTATAAAAACCTACCAGTGCAGATGAAAACTTCTTGATGCCTGCTGGTGTAGTTTTTCCCTGTTCATAATGTTCCATCAATGCCAAAAATCTATTTGCAAGATTCAAAAGTTTCTGCATTTCTAAGGAGTCTCCGTAAAAAGTAAGCATCGCTAAGAGCAAATGGAGCCTGAGCGTTATACAAATGTTCAAATTCTGAAATCATTTTAGAAATTTCAGGATTTTTTTCTTTGCTAAAAAGGCTTCATAGTCTTTTCTTCTTCTGAACAGCATTAGACTTTTTCAGTCCTGTAGTTTCGCCTATCCATTTTTCCAATAATTGGCCACGGATGCGTATTTAGATGCATATTTTTATTCTTGTAGCATCATCTACACGCATTTTTTTCGTCTAATGTTTTCAGGGCTACATCTCTCACCGCTATTTTAGCTGGATTGGTATCGTGATGATTTTTCTACGGCTATAGATGGAAGATATTCATTGGTTCTACTAGGGAAACCAAATACAAAAGTAAAATCATTTTTCCTTTATATCTTTGATGGAAATCGGCAGAAAGTGTTTCGGCGTGTAAGGCACATTATCCTTGCTGTATTCGGCAGGTTTATTATTCTTGTCTGCATAAACTCTAAACAAAGCAAAATCTCCCTGTGTGACGAGGCCAAACCCAGTTGTCCGTATCAGAACCAAACTTACCGATGGACTGCGGCGGAGCGCCTACCAATCGCACATCTTTATATGTTTCTATGATGTAGGCATAGTATTTATTCCTGCAAACATCGGTTTTATGGTAACTTTTGGTAAGGTTCTATCTTTGAACTGCTTAGTTACTTCTGCTATATTTTAGCGATAACTGCCTCTGCTTCTTTATCTGTAAGCCCTTTAGTGCCGTTTAGGACTTGGTCTGTAACTTCCTTTAATATCAACGATAAAATCCGCCGTAGCACCTGGATTAGGAAGCTCTTCACTCATATTTTTAGCCCAGAAACCATTAGTCAAAAGATCGTTCCCTACTGATGAATGGCTTTTGATATTATTATATCCACAGTGGTGATTAGTCAGAAGCAGTCCTTTCGGCGATATCACCTCGCTGGTACATCCTCCATTGAACTGAGCCACAGCATCTTTGATACTTGGTTTATTCGGATTAAAAATATCTTTTGCAGAGATTTTCATTCCTAATTTTTCATTTCAGCCTCGTTTAGTTCCGTAGGCATCCACATTCCTCCATACTGCTGGGAAAAAGCCATCACAGCAGGTAGCAAAGAAGCTATCAATAATATTTTTCATTTTAAAAATAAAGTTTATAATTTCTCTGGGTAAAAATACACTTTTTCTCATTAGTAACGAGAAAAGCACGAATAAATCGTGCTTTTTAATTTTTATTTTCCTAAAAACTGCTGGCTGTTTTCCTTTTCATAATCCTGAATGATGTAGAAAAGCCCTGTCACCATCTGTTCCGTAGCGTACTGACTCAGGGAATTGCTGGTCGTACCACCGCCCTTCATTACCAAGGAGTGAGCTGAGCATAGAGTTCGCACTCGTTACATTATTGATGGCTCTCACTATCCCAAATTCATTCAGTTTTTTCATCTACTTTCGGTGTAAAATGCAGAAACTAACTTATTATAAGTCTTCTCCCTCAGAAATCTGGGTTGCCGTTCCAGCTTCTCCCTGCATGATACGAGCACACATCATTGCTAGTAAGGCTATTCACGGCATCTACTAAAATAGGTTCTGCTATCGTAGCTGTAAAAGAGGCTGTTTCTGCGATATATTCTTTTTTCTTTTTAACCAAATCTGAGAAATTTTTCCCAAAACACTATTCATTTTTCAGACCAGAAGGCATAGCACTGTCAATCAATGGACTTTGGAGAAATTCATTTTTATCCTTCAAAGACCTTCATCCCTTTAGAAACTCCACCTAATAAAACTTTTTGATAATTGCTACTCCTACCGCTGATGTAGCTATTGCCGTGCAGGACTGCACTGCCGCCACTCCCATTGCTGCCACTGCCACCGAAGTGATTATTACTGTTCTTACTTTCATAGTATTACATTTAAATGTTGAAAAATGACAAAATTCTTGCCAAAAATTTTTATTCTTTTCAAAAAACCTTGCCACAAAATTATGGCAAGGTAAGTAATTTATTGAAATAATATTACATTATTTTTCTTACTTTTTCAAAGTTTTTAATCTCTGCTTCTAGCTTTTCTACTTTTTGAGAAAGCTCTTTAACAGCATTGATAAGCATAAAAGTGTATTCATTACCATCTACGGACTTGACACCTCTACATCATTTATCTTCTCATTAGTAGTATTTACCATAGTAGGCACTACTTTTTCTAATTCTTGAGCGATTACCCCTAGCGTAGGTTTTTATCTCCTTTATCAGCCTCTTTTTATAATTAAAGTTCACTGGTCTGATTTGTAGAATTTCTTTAAGTCCTTTTAGTATAAGGTTTTACATTTTCTTTTATACGAGCATCTGAGAATACTGTCCAGACATTACTTCCGTGCTTGTAAGCCTGCCCATCCGCTGCGAATTTAAACTTCTCTGAATAAACATTAGCAATACTTTCCACATTTCCCCTTACATATCCCATTATGAGCTCCCAGAATGCGGTCTTACCCCTATTGAGAAAGCATCTCCACTTCCCCTCATTATCCCTATCAACAATCTAAGCTCAGAATGGTCTTGAGAGTAATCATAACGATAGAATGCCAAATACATCTGAATTTGGGAACATTCCATCTGACCAAGGAGATGTCCCTCAAAGGAAAGATAATTTCCTACTCCAGGATAGGTAGTCCCTGACTGTTTTATGTCCCACTGCTATATTTCCTGCTATATGTAACTTTTTCTTCTGGTTTATAAAGTTCCCAACCCCATATTTAGGGACTGTTCGTTTGGTTATGTCCCAATAGAATTACATTTTCATTAGCTGTATGTGTATTAAGATTTCCTGATCTATTCCATTTCCTATCGCTACCACATTATCTAGTTCAGAAGTTATATCTTTGGATATACGCACTTCCTAGATGGATATTACCATTTCCTTTTATCCAATTACCAGATTCATGTACCAAATGCTATATTTCCATGCCCTGTAGTACTCTGACGCAATGCTAGATTTCCCTGTGCAATATTATGCTGTCCTGTAGTGTTATTACGACAATGCATAAGTTCCTAACCCTATATTATAATCTCCTGCTTTATTATTTCTCATTGCTCCACTTCCTAATGCTATATTGTATTCTCCAGTCCTATTATCATGAAGAGTAGCTCTACCAACATGCTATATTTTCCTTACCTGAAATATTTAAGTGTATACTATAAACACCTATAGCTATATTCCCTGTTCCTACAGTATTTTTTTAATGAAGAGCATAGTTTTCAAAAACCCTATATTTTCGCTTTTCCTGTAGTGTTATCATAAAGTGCGAGACATCCCTATACCCACATTGGCTTTTCCTGTTGTATTTTCACGGAGAAAACCATTTCCCATTCCCATATTTTTCATTCCCTGTAGTATTATTATAAAGCGCATAGATGTCCTACAACTACATTATTCCTACCTGTAGTATTAGCATTTCAATGCGCTAGTACCAATCGCAGTATTGATTTCACCCTGTGGTATTATTTGTAAGAGTGTTTGCTCATAGCTATATTTGCTGCTCCTGTTGTATTACGATGAAGGAGTTAGTACCCTATACCTATATTATATATATCCTGTGTGTATTATACGAAGGGTATTTATTCCCTATACCTATATTATTATATCCTGTAGTATTGCTAAGGAGTGTATTATTTCCCATACCTATATTACTATATCCTGTGTATTATTAAAAAGTGTACTAGATCCCTAATGCTATATTATTATGAACTTGTAGTACTAGAACTAAGTGCATTTGACCCTATAGCAATATTAGAAATCCCCTGTAGTATTACTAGAAAGAGCATTGGTACCTATACCTATATGTTCCATATGCTGCAGTATTAGACTTTAATGCAGCAACTCCTAGGGCTATATTGCTTGTTCCTGCTCGTAGTTAGCTTTCATAGCTTCTGGTCCCTAGTGCCATATTATTATCCCCTGTAGTATTAGTCATACAACGCGTGATATCCAAATGCTAAATTACTATTCCCTGCTGTATTGCTATACAAAAGCACCCAAAATCCATTAGCTACATTGACTAGATCCTGTTGTATTATTATATAGATGCTGTATATCCCAATGCAGTGTTATTAGCTCCTGATGTATTTTTATAAAGAGCATCTGTTCCTACTCCTACATTTCCCATATCCAGAAAGTAGTATTATACAAAGCATTTTCCCCAACAGCGACATTATAAGATCCTCCTATATTAGAATAAAGTGAATTTGCACCAACTCCTACATTTCCTCTTCCTCACTTGATTGGAATGAGAGATTTTATACCCAATGCCACATTATTAACACCTGTGGTATTGGAACGCAACACATCTAGCCCTACAGCTATGTTGTGAGAACCACTTGTATTTGGAGAAATAGAGCATCTTTTTCCCTATACCTATATTATATGGGACCTGTTCCTACTCCACTACCATTTCCCACCTACACCCAGCATCCTGTGTGATATGGCTGTTAGTCCCCACTAATCTAAGATCCTGTTCTTTGTATAGAACCTTCTGCCATTTTTACCCACTTGCCTCGCAGCAGCACTATAGTAATAGAACCCTTTTAGAGGTAACATCTACTGTAGATGGATTAGATACTGCTGTAACATCATTCACATATACTAATGTAGATTCTGTAAGATTAGAGGCAGCTATATTTTTCAATCTAGCTTTACTTAGCCTTGGAATGAGCAAACCTTCATTGGTTGTTGCTCTACCCAGCATTTGCATTACTTGGACTAATATCTAGTGTAGCTTTTTGGGGTAGCTGTGTTCACTCCTATTTTTCCTGATTTGGGAATATGCTAATCCCCTATAGTCAGCATTCCTAATAAAAATAAAGTGTTTTCTTCATATATTAAATTTTTAAATTATTTTTACTTTAAAAACAGTATTGTTTGTTGTAAGTTATCGGCAAAGCAGTTTTTCAATTATGACAAACTTTTTAGAAAAACCAATGAACTACCGTGAACCAACAACTACCAACTAAACATACGCAAATGTAGCATTTTATACCAAACATCAAGAAAAATAGAAGAAATCTCATTTCCTTTTATGTTTATTTCTTACCTTTGGAGGCATAATTTGGTTTTTATGTTTATTAAGAATTTAACTCTTCAGAATTTCAAAATCATTCATCACGTTTCATAGAATTTTTCTCCTCAAATCAACTGTCTAGTGGAGACAATGGTGCAGGAAAACTAACATTCTGGATGCTCTGCATTATCTCTCCGTTGGGAAAAAGTTTTTAGGAAATTCTGACTTAAATAACATTGCCGAAAATGAAGATTTTTTCTCGATAGAAGCGCTTATTTTCAATGAAAACAAAGAAGACATTCTGAAAATAATCCAAAAGCAAAGAAAGCAGAAAAACCATCAAAAATGATAAAAACTATTCTAAAATAGCCGACCACATAGGATATTTACCTTCCGTAATGATTTCACCATATGACCAAAAATCTCATTTCGGACAGCTCTGAAAGCAGAAGAAAATTTATGGATGCTATGATTTCTCAGACCGACCGCGAGTATCTTTTCAGCCTTATTCATTATCAAAAAAACACTTCAGCAGAGAAATGCTCTTCTCAAAAATTTCCAAAAATCACGAACTTTCGATGCAGACAGCCTAGAAATCTATGATGAACCTTTTGCTGAAAATTTGGACAAATTATTTTTTTGAAAAAAAGAAAAGAATTTCATTCAGGAAATTATTCCTATTTTACAGGAATATTATGCAATAATTTCTAATCAAAAAGAAGAAGTTCTTATTTCATACCAGTCTGATTTAGAACAAGATTTCAGAGTTTTACTTTGCAGAAAATTTAGAAAAAAAGACAGAATTCTGACTTACACTCTCCAAAGGCATTCACAAGGATGATTTGCTATTTGAAAATGAATGAACAACTAATAAAGAAAAATAGGCTCACAAGGGCAGCAAAAATCGTTTTTAATCGCCCCTAAAAACTCTCCCAAATGAATTTACTAAAAACTCACTGGAAAAACCCCTATTTTACTCCTTGATGATATTTTTGACAAATTAGATGATTCAAGAGTTCATCAACTCGTAAAAAGCTTGTGAACAAAAGAGCATTTTGGACAGATTTTCATCACAGATACTCACAAAGAACGCACCGAAAATGTAGTAAAAAAACATCACAGAAGAAAGTAAAATTTTTGAAATTTAAATTGCAAAATTATCAGACCTTTAAAAACTTTCTTATAAAAAGTTTACCTAAAGGGTTTTTTTCCAAATAGTTGTAACTAAACAATCCAAAAAGAATAACGACTATCATCACAAGAAAAGGCCATATATAACTGTCCGCTACATTTTCTTTTAGGTATTTAACCGCAACCATACCTAAATAATAGTGTATCAGATACATAGAATATGATGCTACCCCTATCTTGCAGAGTAATGGTTGTGCTATAAATTCTACCTTTTTGAGGAGCATAGACAAACACCATAGCAAAAAGGCAATCATTGAAAAATATAATCAGTGGAAAATAAAATTTATCTTTCACTATATTAATTAAAAACAAAAATAATATAATAAATATATTTTTCTTGGTCTTGTCTTTATACAAAAGATATAAAAATCCCTATCAAAAACCAAAAACAATTATCAAAAATACGAGTGCCCTTCCATAAATTTTTGAATACATACGCCTGTTCAGTTGTTAATGAAAATGTTGTCTGTAAAACATTCTGTCCTGTAGATGTATAAAACAACATGAAAAACAGGAGTTAATGCAAAAACAAATAATTACATAATATTTTATAAATTTTTCCTTATTTATAAAAATATAAAAATCCTATCAATGAATAAAAACAGACTTCCGCCCAAAGACTCCAAAAAGCTCCATCTATATGATAATATCTAACTCTACCAAAAATACATTTATAAATGATAGGATCTATAAATGTATTTGCTATCAAATAATTAACAAATACTTTGGAAATTCCATATCCTTCTCCTGTATAGAAAAATTTAAAAACACAAAAATTATCGTAGAGCAAATAAGCATTGCTGGAGACAAACGAAGAAACCTTTTAACTATAAAATCTCTATAATTTTTAGTATTTTTCTAGCGAAGCATAAATCACAAAACCAGAAATAATGAAAAATAACTGCACCCCAATGCTCCCCACGCAACCTTTCTTCCTACATCTGGATAGTTAAGATAATAATGAGATAAAATAAACTCATAACTATAGCTACTACCCTAAGCACATCTAATACATTTACTCTGCCTTTTTCTCCATTGTGTAGTTTTTCCCATATATGATTTATTTCTATTGTCACAAAATTACAAATTTAAATATCATATAAAAACAAAAAGACTTCTGAAATTTCAGAAGTCTTTTGTGGTTTCTCCAGGAATCGAACCAGGGACACACGGATTTTTCAGTCCGTTGCTCTACCAACTGAGCTAAGAAACCATTCTTATTTGCTTCTCTGTTATTGATTAAAAGCGATGCAAAGATACACCTTTTTATATAAAAACAAATTTTTATTTTTAATTATTTTTTTATCTTCAAATTCTTTTAACTGATCACTTATTTCCTCCAAAACAGGCTTAATAGTATCCTCAGGTAAATCCCTGATTCTGATATACATAAGACCATCTATCGCATCATTGAAATTAGGATCTACATTGAATGCAACAACCTTCGCATTTTGCTTAATATATTTTTTATCAGCACAGGCATACGCATTTCTGGCTCGAAATCATCTATCAACTTATCAAATTTGTTCAAATCATTGTCCAAATCCTCAAAGAAAAAGATTTTTATCTCGCTCGCTGAGATGCACCTTATAGTCATTTTTTTAGGGTGAACATGCTGCGCTACTGCTGGATCAAAAATAATTAGAACGCATGAATTCTATCATCAATGATTTAGAAAATCCGAAAAATCTACTACTGATACTCACCCTCCCATTAAGAATTTATGGTGTGGATTTCTCAGACAAACATGGACAATTCCTCTCCACAAAAGGAACAGCGGCAAAGGCTTTCTGCTGATATTCCATAGAAATATAAGCACGCCCCATTTCTATAACTTTATTAAAGAAAGGATGTAATTCTTGATCAAAAATCAAATAATGAGCTGGTATAAAAACCCTTTTATTCCGTGCTTTTTCATCACCTCTGCTCCCCAGCGCCATTCTATAAGCCCCCTACGATTTTTGGTCAGAATTATCCCAAAGAATAAGTGGTGATAGTGTTTATCATATTCATCCAAGTCAAAAGGAAGATTAGTCCCCTCTCCTACAGCTCTGAAGGTCAATTCTCTCTGACGACCGATTTCGCGCATCATAGACGGAATTTCATCAAATGTTGTGAAAAACACATCATAATTGTTATTTGAAAACAACACTTTCCCTTCCTTTTTCTTTAGATTTTCTATATCTTGTAAGATATCCTCCAAAGGCGTTTTCGTCAATGATGTTTTCACTACTTCTTCTTTTTAGGAGTGACATTTAGGTTTTTACTTTCAAAGAATTCTGCTACAGATTTTCGGTCTTCAAAATAAGACTTCATCATATAGACTTTCCTTCTCAAAAAGTTTTTCCAGCTCTTTTGGTAGTTTTCATAATCTGATAACACTTTAGGGCTTACAGATCTTCCGATTCTTATTTTTTTATAGGCTTTTTCCCTCTTGTTCACCATTTCAGAAGGAAGCAAAAGTGTCTGCAAATCTGGGTGAATTTTAGAAGCTGAATAAAAAACTTGCTGTTCTTCGCATGAAAATACATCGGAACCACAGGAACATTCGCTTTTTTTATCAATTTCATAGCTGGATTTTTCCCATTCCTTTGTCCAAAATTTCATGGAACTCATTATTCTTATTAGAAACCTCTCCGCAGGAAAAATCCCAAGACAGTGCCCCTCGCTCAGATGTCGCAGTGCTTCTCTCATCCCAGACATACTGCTGTATGCTTCTTTTTCTTCCCTCGAATGGATTTTACAGAAATCACATATGGAGCCATCGGTTCTATCTTTGTCAAAAAGGAAATTTCCCATCACCTTTAAAAATCAGGGCGGATTTCTGATAAAATTTTACACATTATCACGCCATCCAATGCCCCCAACGGGTGATTTGCCACCAATATAAAAGGCCCTGTTTTTGGGATTTTAGCCAAATCTTCTTGAAAAGCTAAATATTTGACATTCAACTCTCTAGCAATTTATTGAAAAAGTCCTGCCCTTCATAATTTTTAACTTTATCATAAAGAGCATTCACTTTATTTATCTTTTTGCAAATTTCATAACAGCTGAAACCGCAGGACTTGCGAAAATCCCGAATTTATCCAGTCCAGAAGCTGTCATCAAATCTTTTTAGAAATAAGACTCATATCTTTATTATCCATTTTATTATCATTTGCTACCGTAGTTTTGGTAATCTGCTCCAAAAGAACATTTTTTACCTTCATACAGCTTATCCAAATTTTCTAACCTTGCATTTCTTATCGTGAATAGAGACACATTTTTCACTATTTCAGTATTAAAATCCTGCCCAGTTCAGCCTCCAATTCATCTACATTATTAAATTTATCCTCCAAACAAAAGTGCCAGAGATATCGCCGAGTTCTGCATCAGAGAAACTTTGATATTTCTTTTAGCCAACTCCCTGAAAATAAAACTAATGTGGTCTTCCGCTATGAACGAAAAATCTCGCGTCGCGATACGCATAAGAACCTGATTTTTCTTTTTAGAATATAACTTTCCAAAAGCTGATTTTTCAGTTGATATTCCTATTTTTCGTTCCTGCTTTTTCTGGGTTGATGAACGACTTCACAAAAACGGAATACTCTTCTGTTTCAGTGGCTGCAGGGTTTTAGGGTGAATCACCGATGCCCCATAATACGCCATTTCTATAGCTTCTTCTGTAGGAAATATTAGAAAGAAGTTCCACATTTTCAAACTTCCTTGGGTCGCCAGTCATCACACCAGGGACATCTTTCCAGATTGTCATATCCTTGGCATCCAAACAATAGGCAAATATCGCAGCGGAGTAATCAGACCCCTCACGCCCCAGAGAAACCGTGAAATTATTTTCATCTGAACCTATAAACCCTTGAGTAACATAGGTTTTAGCTTTATCTAATTGAGAAATATTCTTCTCTGTATCTTCCCAGTTTACCACTCCTTCGCGGTAGTTGGTATCGGTTTTTATAAAATCCCGAGCATCCAGCCACTGGTTACCCATCTCATTATCAGAAAGATACACTCAGTATTTTTGATGAAATCATCTCTCCACAGGTTACAACTTGGTCATAAACAAAATTATAATTAGGAGATTTATTCCTTCTAAGGAAAGATTCTATATCATCAAAAACAATTTGATTTCGCTGAAAACATGGTGGTTTTCATCAAAAAGTCCTTTTGCAATTTGGATATGTTCTTCCTTTATTTTTAGCTATTTCCTGCTGATAGTCACTTTTTATTAAAATAAAAATTCCACCACTCTTTCCAGTGCATTAGTAGTCTTTCCCATAGCCGAAACGACTATCAGACACCTCTCAAAGCCTTGTATACTAAGCACTCTGAGCACATTTTTTTCACACTATCAGCATCTTTCAGAAGCTCCTCCAAATTTGAATATCTTCATCGAGATTTTTAATTTATAGTCTTGCACTCAAACCTACAAAAAGTATTAAATAAGATTGATATAAAAAAAGTATATTTTTTCAGTATAAATTTACGATTTTTGTAAATCTTTTAAATTAAACAAGTTATGACAGACCAAACTTTACAATCTTTGGGAGAATTTATCATTGATAAACAGGATGATTTCAAGTTTTTCAAGTGGAGAACTTTCCAGATTATTAAGCTCCATAAAAATAGCCTCTAAAATCGTAAACAGAGAAGTAAACAAGGCTGGAATCGCAGATATTCTTGGTAAAGCTGGCAACGAAAATGTACAGGGCGAGGAACAGATGAAGCTGGATGTCTTTTGCCAATGATATTTTTCATAGATGCCCTTTCTCACAGAGAAATCGTGTGTGGTATCGCATCAGAAGAAAATGAAGATTTCATAGAGATAAAAAGGAAACGAGAACAACGCCCACATGAACAACTATGTGGTGCTGATAGACCCACTAGACGGCTCATCTAATGTAGATGTCAATGTATCTGTGGGAACTATTTTTCTCTATATACAGAAGAGTAACTCCAGCAGGAACTCCTGTAAAAATAGAAGATTTCTTACAAAAAGGTGTAAATCAGGTAGCGGCAGGGATATGTAATCTATGGTTCATCCACCATGCTGGTTTATACAACAGAAACGGAGTAAATGGCTTTTACGCTAGACCCATCAGTAGGGACTTATTTCCCTATCTCATCCTAATATGACTTACCCTAAAACAGGTAAAATCTATTCTGTCAATGAAGGAAACTACGCTAAATTCCCACAAGGAGTAAAAGAATACATCAAATATTGCCAGAAGAGGAAGGAAACAGACCTTATACATCCAGATACATAGGCTCGTTAGTAGCTGATTTTCATAGAAATATGATAAAAGGTGGTATCTACATCTACCCTTCCTATGCACATGCACCAAATGGAAAAACTTAGACTGCTTTTACGAGTGTAATCCTATGGCTTTCTTGGCTGAACAAGCTGGAGCAAAGGCTACAAATGGCTTTCCAAAAGAATCCTAGAAATAGAACCTACTTCACTACACCAGAGAGTTCCTTTTTTTCTGTGGAAAGTGTAGAAATGGTGGAAAAAGCAGAAGAATTTATGGCAAAGCATAAATAGTTCTTTGATAAAATTTCATTCAAAAATAAAAAAAGTTCTACCCGAAAAAGTAGAACTTTTATTTTTTTATTTCTTTCGGATGAGCCACAGCCCAATGAAAGGTAAAGCAAACCATTGATAATCAATAACTCTAAACCAATTTTAAATTCACCGAAAATATCCGATTGGTATTTGTCTATCAAGAAAGAAAGCGTAGGAGCGATGATGCAGATATACGGCACTCAAATGGTCTTTTCACTTTATATTTGGTAAAAAAATACCCAAAAGCGAACAAACCAAGCAGCGGCCCATAAGTGAAGCCTGCCAATTTCAGGATAAGCCCAATCATAGAGGCATCATCTATCCACTTGAAAAACCATCACCATAATAAGGAAAGAAATCGTCACCAAAAATATGCACTTTCTTTCTGAAAGTTTCTTTTTGGCGTGAGCCCAGTCCTTATCTTTAATTCCGAAAAATATCTATACAAATAGAAGAAGTAAGCGCCGTCATCGCCCCATCAGCACTGGAACAAAAAGGCTGAAATAAGCCCAATAATGAAAGCAACCCCTATCAGCGGAGACATATATTCCAAAGCTGCCGTAGGAAACAGCCTATCCTTCACCTCGGTAATGTTTTTCTGCTCTGCGAACAAATGAAGCATCCCACCCATATAAAGGAACAAAGTAATCATCCCTCAGTAAGATGAAAGTAAGCACCAGCATATTTTTTGGCTGTCTTTTCAGGTTAGAAACAGAAATATTTTTTGCATCATATCTTGGTCTATCCCTCGTCATCGCAATGGTAATGAACGCCCCCTGCCAAAATCTGCTTCACGAAGAAACTTCCATTCATCACATCTCGTATCAAAAACACGAAGGTAGCCCCTTTCGCTCATCATCGAGAGACTTTCAGAGAAGCTGATATTCATATGATGAAGGATATAAATCACCGTTGCCACCAATCCCAAAAGCATGGCTGTAGTCTGGATAGTATCTGTCCAAATGATGGTTTTCACACCGCCTTTGTAAGTGTAAAGGATAATCATCAAAAGAGTGAGCAAAGTCGTAAGCCAAAAACGGAACGCCCAAGCTGTCCAAAATCATCACCTGCAATATATTTACCGCTAAATAAACCCTCGCCGTAGCGCCCACCAGTTTAGAAACGATGAAGATAATCGCCCCTGATTTATAGGTACTTTCGCCCATTCGTTCTTGGAGATATGTATAAATGGAAGTGAGGTGCATTTTGTAATAAATCGGCAGCAGAATGTACGCCACCACGATATAACCGATGATATATCCGAAAGTAATCTGCAGATATTGGAAACCCATCTGTCCCCACCGTTCCTGGCACACTCACGAAAGTAACCCCAGAAAGTGTGGAACCTATCATTCCGAAAAGCTACCAATTTCCAGTTTCCAGAGCGGTTTCCTATGAAGAAACTATCATTGTCACTCCCCTCACTGGTAATCCAAGATATCAGCATCAAAAAGCCCAAAATATCCAATAACAATATACAAAAGTAATAATGGCGAAAGCATACTATTTTTATTTCAAATTATATTTTACTTTTTAAAATCTTCCTTTAAAATGGAATACCGAACGAAATCCAAGAATTTTCCGTTTTTATAAATTTCCTGTCTGAGGACAGCCTCCTGTTTCATTCCGCATTTCTCCATCACCCGCCCTGAAGCAGGATTGTGCGGAAAGAAATTAGCGAACATTTTATTTAGATTTAAGACTTCAAACCCAAAAAGCCAGCACCTCCGCCATGGCTTCCGTCACATAACCTTTGTTCCAAAAATTCTTTCCCCAGCCAGTAACCGATTTCCGCCTTTTGATTGGCTTTATCCCAGTGATGAATCCCTATAAGCCCCATTATCAAAGCCGTTTTCTTTTATTTCGGATAGCAAAAACAAAATCCGTTTCGTTCTCAAAAACCTTTGTCCACTACCTCGTGGATTAAAAACTCGGCATCCGCCTCCTTGTAGGGATAGGGCATGTTTGCGGTGTTTTTCTGAATAAACCTTATCAGAATCAAGATAATGAATAATGTGCTGCATATCGCCCTCCACAGGACGGCTGAGAATGAGCCTTTCAGTAGTCAAAACAGGAAATTCCTTTTTCATAATCTTTTTGGATAAAACCACATTGGCAAAAGTAATAAAAAAAGTATTGAAAAAGCGAATAAAAGTCGGTTTTTATGCGATTGAAAACTGTTTTTTATAGGTAACTTACGAGTTTCAAAACTGCAATTTTACAGTTTAAAAACAAGAAACTTATCATTTTTCATTAAAAATATAAATATTACCCTTCTATTATCTATTTTTCTAATAATTATCTTTCAGGATTAAACTCATACCATTTATTGTCAATTTCTACTTTTAGAGTGTCATTTTTCTATACCAATCTTTATCCACTGTTTTTATAGATTTTTCATAAACAAATACAGAATCATTATAATAAAGGCTATATGGTAACTTATCCATTGACTTTTTATCCATTTTTGAGATAAATAGAAGGAAAATTATTTTTAAGACTTTTATCGAATCATCTACTGGAAGATTAGTATTCAAATACATAAACTTCAACTTTTGGTGTAGAAAATACCCAAAGATTCAGTATATATTTGTCTTTTTTTATAAACATAGCCTCCAGATGCCTCTACAAAATCCCTCTTTTTCATCTCCAGCTAACTTATAATAATCCCTTTTAGGAGCAGGGAGGAACAAGGCAACTATTAAGTAATACTATACTGAATAACAATATTATTATTTTTCTCATTTTCCTCTGTATTTTTAGGTTAAGTAATTTTCTTCATCCAATGGCACAAGAAAAACTCGCAAGAGTACTTTTTCAGAATATTTATTTTGGACTCTAGCACATCCAAAAATTTTATTTATATGGAATCAATCCCAGTTCTTGCGTTATCATTTCTGCGGTAATATCTTCATATTCCCAAATGCAGAATCTCAAATTTAGGTCATTCTCTACTTTTTGGCGTTTTACTTTTTCTACAAATTTACAAAAATAAAAGAGCCCTGCCTTTTGGCACGACTCTTTATTATTTATATTCTTTCTTTTATGATTTCTTCTATAATCTCAGGATTGATAAGCGTAGAAGTATCCCCAAAATCATTATCCTTTCCTTCGGCTATTTTTTCTCAGGATACGCCTTACAATCTTACCTGAGCGGGTTTTTCGGCAGTGCAGAAACAAACTGAATTTTATCCAGCTTCGCGATAGGCCCCCACTTGGTCAGAAATCAGCTGGTTAATCTCCCTGCGGACTCTATCTCTGTTTCTATCTTCGCTGACCTCCTTCAAAATCACATACCCATAGAGGGCGTTTCCTTTTTATCTCGTGCGGATAGCCCACTATTGCACTTTCTGCTACGGACTGGTGCTCATTCACAGCATCTTCTATCGGTGCAGTACCCAGATTATGCCCAGATACGATGATGACATCATCCACTCGCCCCAGTGATTCTGTAATACCCTACCTCATCTCCTCAGAGCTGCATCTCCTGTGAAGAATTTCCCTGGGAAAGCCGAGAAATAAGTTTCGCGATATCTTTCGTGGTCGCCCCATATTGTCCTTGCGATAGACGGCCAAGGTAATTTGATGCAAAGATTTCCTTCTACCTGATTACCAGAAATTTCATTTTTCTGTTCATCCATTAGCACAGGCTGAACCCCTGGCAGCGGAAGCGTGGCATACATAGGCTTTTGTAGGAGTAATGAATGCCAGCGGAGAAATCAGAATCCCTCCGTTTCGGTCTGCCACCAAGTATCCACTATTGGGCATCTTTTTACCAACATTGTCATTATACCAGCGCCAAGCTTCATCATTAATAGGTTCTCCCACTGTTCCGATTACTCTGAGCGAACTCAAATCATGTTTTTCCACCCATTCCGCACTTTCCTTCTCCAAAGAACGAATAGCAGTAGGCGCCGTGTAGAAATGAGTAATCTTATGTTTCGCGATGGTCTGCCAGAATCTGTCAGGGTTCGGATAGGTAGAATTCCTTCAAAAATCACAGTCGTAGCGCCATTTACCAGCGCTCCATACACAGCATAAGAATGTCCTGTAATCCAGCCTATATCGGCAGTACACCAGAACACATCATTTTTCTCTATAATTAAATACATTTTTTAAAAAGTATAACCTGTATAGACCATATAGCCGCCACAAGTGTGAAGCTATTCCTTTTTGGTTTTCCTGTAGAACCTGATGTATAAAGGATAAACAAAGGATCTTCTGCATCCATGATTTCAAAAGAATTATCTACTTCAGCTTTATCCAAAAGCTCTTGAAGCCAAAAATCTCTTCCTCCTTTCATGGTAACTTGGCATCTTGTTCGTTTTTACAGTCAGGACTTTTTCTACACTCGGGCAGTTTTCTAAAGCTTCATCTACGATTCCTTTCAGCTCTATTTTTACTCCTCTATAGCTTCCCATCAGAGCAGATGACTAGTTTACATTCGCAGTCATTGATTCTAGAAGCAAGTGCCGCTGAAGAAAAACCTCAGCAAAAACCACCACTATGAACAGCACCAACTCTCGCACAAGCCAGCATATAGCTATTGGTAATTCTATCACCATCGGAAGGTAAATGCAGACTCTGTCGCCCTTTTTCACTCCTTTTGGCTGCGAAGAACAGCCACCATCTTCCCTACTCTTTCATGGAGTTCTTTGTAAGATAGCTTTACTGCCGCTTCATCAGGGCTGTTAGGCTCCCCAGATAATTGCTGTTTTTATCAGGATTTTTCCGCTAAATGGCGGTCGATACAGTTCTCTGTAATATTGAGTTTTTGCATTCTTAAACCATTCTATTTTAGCATTATGCACATCATACTCCAGCACACTATCCCATTTTTGTTCCAGATAAAAATTTTTTTATCTGCTATTTGTTCCCAAAATTTTTTTCAGGATCATGCACCGATTTTTCATATTGCTTAAAAAATAGTCTGGAAGACTTTCTATCAGATACTTACTCATTTAGGAGAATTATTAAATAAAGTTAATTCTATATTGTACAAATTTTTAAGCCGGCAATTTAAGAAAATTTAATGAAATATGATTGAAAATCACTTATTTTTTTGAACATTTCTTCCAGTGGAATTTGATTTTCTGAATGGCTGATTAAAACCGCAAAAGTCAATAAAATCCGTTGTATTTTTCCTTTAAGTTCAGTTTTATTACTCTTTTTAAAAAGTTGTTTAACTTCCATCAAATCTACACCTTTGTGATGTGGTGAATTTTCAGCATTAAGTCTAAAAAGCGTAATATCAGAAAGTTTCATTTTTCTTTAGTTTTTCCAATCCCTTTTAAAAATACTCTTTCCAATAATCACCAATTCCATATCCCTTTTCTATTGTATAAGTCTTATAATTACCCTGTTTATCATAAATTTTTATTCCAAAGAACTTTTACTTTTTGTGAGATATCCCATTACACTGACCACCTTATTTCTTTCATAAATATTCTGTTCAATCAATCTTGTAAAAAAAGATGGGTAATCTCCTTCCCTTGACTTTTTGAATATGAAAAATCCATATTTAAAAATTGTTTTTGCTCCCCTAACTGATATTTTTCTTTCAAATAAATATAATTATCAAAAATTATCTGCTCTCTATCTCTTTTTATCATTAAAATTATACTCAATATTTTTGAGAATAAAATGAAAAATCATCTATATTTTTAATTTCACCTTCAAAAGTTTTCTTTTATTTCTCCAATAACTTTCAATAAACGATTTTTAATTGTTTTTTCCAAACTCTCGTTATCAATACCAAAAATCAGTATTTTTCATCAAGAAAAAAATTTTTTTCTAAATATCTTCTTTTCTTCCCAATTTTGGATATTTTTCTGTAAGGTATAAAATATGTTTTATTGGGAATTTATATTCATTTATCACATCACAACCAAGAATTTGAACTGGATTTTGTGAATATTTTTTTATTTATTTCTCGTAAATTTTTTTCCAATGATTAAAGGTTTCTATGGTTCCTTCCTGATGTACAATACTTTGGAAAAGCCAAAACTAAATCTTTCAATAACTTTTTCATCGCCATTTTCTAAATATTTTCTGAAAAATAAAAAGCTTGGCTAAAAATTTGTTTCTGGAAAAATAATAATCCAAAACACCTTGTCGCTTTAAATCATTGATAATCAATTTTTCAACTTCATATGTTTTTCGCACTTCCGTGATATGCACCAAATCCTATAACATCAAAAATCCGTCTTAGGAAAAACGAAAGTCTGAAGCCAGCATATCAAACCTATTTTTCCTTTAAATACGCCTTTTTATCTTGAGCAAATAAGTTTATTGAAATAAAAATAATAAACACCAGCTTTTTCATCTCTATTTTTTTGATTTTAAAAGATATTATTTTTCCAAAAAGCAAAAATATTTTTTTATTTCGCTTTTGGTTCTATCTTATCTTTGTAAGAATGAAAAAGCAAGAATTTTTAGAAAGTTTGTTGAGAGCAGATTTCTGCTCAAAAAGATATTTTTATTTATTAAAACGAGGCTCGGTTGGCTTCGTATGTTTAAAAACTAAAAACTTCATGAACTATGCTGGCAATATCTCATTTTTAGCCCAAAAGAAAATCGAGCAGATTTTTAGACCAAGCTTTGGAAAATGGCAAATGGCAAAAATATACGGCTCAGGATGAAATTTTTCGTTTCCAATCTTTTTTTCGAAGACAGCACCCGCACCAAAAATAAGCTTCGAAATGGCGGAAAGAAAACTTGGGCTTTCAGTCATTCCTTTTGACACTTCGCAAAGTTCCGTAAATAAAGGCGAAAGCCTCTACGACACTGCGAAAAACATTAGAAAGCATAGGGCTAAATCTCTTGGTAATTCGCCACGGACAAAACCAATATTATGATGAACTAAAAACATCAAAATCCCTATTATCAACGCTGGAGATGGCACAGGAAACCATCCAAGCCAGACCATGCTGGATCTGATGACCATAAAACAAGAATTTGGTTCTTTCAAAGACCTAAAAATCGCCATTGCAGGAGATGTGAAACACAGCCGCGTTGCCAATTCTGCTTGTGATATTTTTGAGAAAAATTAGGCTCTAAAGTCTATTTTTCTGGCCCTAGAGAATGGTTTGACGAAGGCAGCCTGATGAACGGAACTTACCGAGAAATCGATGGGACTAATTCCAGAAATCGATGTGCTTATGCTCCCTAAGAATACAGCACGAAAGACATCACCAAAAACAAAATATTCTCCAGAAGAATACCTGAGAAAATATGGGCTTACCAAAAGAGCGAGAAAAAGAAAATAAAGCCCAGCGCCATCATCATGCATCCCGCACCAGTAAACAGAAATGTGGAAATAGACTCCGACTTGGTGGAATGCTCCCGCTCCCCGAATTTTTCAAACAAATGGAGAATGGAGTTTTTGCACGAATGGCTATTTTAAAAATACTCTTGGAACAAAAAGGCTTTACATTCAAAGAAATAAAATAAATAATATGAAAATCATTAAAAACGGAAAAATCCTTGACCAACAAGGAATTTAGTCCAAAAAGACATTCAGATAGAAAATGGTCTTATCATCAAAATTTCTGAAAACATAGAGAATCCAAACGCCGAAATCATAGATGCCGAGGAAATTCATCAGCCCTGGGTTTATCGATGTGCATGTCCATCTTCGTGAACCTGGCGGCGAACACAAAGAGACCATCGCTACAGGCTCCATGGCAGCCGCAAAAGGCGGATATACCACTATCTGCCCGATGCCAAACACCAATCCCTGTTCCCGATAGAGCCGAGCGTTTCGATGATTTATTAAAAAGAATCCAAAAATCCGCTGTCATAAAAATAAGACCTTATGGAGCTATTACGGAAGACTCCAAAGAGTCAAAAACTAACTAATTTTTCAAGTTTTAAAAGAAAAAAAGGCGCCGTAGGATTTACTGATGACGGTGTAGGAATTCAGGAAGCTGGCGTAATGTATGAAGCCATGCAGGAATCCACCAAAAAGTAAACTTGCCCATCGTAGCCCACTGTGAAGACAATTCGCTTATTTTTAGGAGGCTGTATTCATGATGGAAAAAGCCAAAGAATTAGGATTAAAGGGCATTCCCAAGTATCTGTGAATCAGTACATATCGCTCGTGACATTTTATTAGCCGAAGCTGCTGGTGCACATTATCATGTCTGCCATGTTTCCACAAAAGAATCTGTGAGAGTCATCGCCGATGGGAAAAAGGCTGGAATCCATGTAACCGCCGAAGTTTCGCCGCATCATTTGGTTTTAACCGAAGATGATATTCCTAATGCAGATACCAATTACAAAATGAATCCGCCACTCCGCGCCAAAGAAGACCAATTGGCTCTAATCAAAGGGACTGGAAGAAGGCATCATCGACTGCATTGCGACCGACCACGCTCCACACACCGAAGATGAAAAAGCCGAGGAATGTATGATTCGCCTTTTTGGAATTGTGGGATTTGAGACCGCTTTCCCTGTCCTGCACACCAGATTTGTAAAAACTGGAAAATGGTCTCTGAAACAGCTCATCGACTGGATGACCATAAAAACCAGCCGAGGTTTTTTTAACCTTGATAAAGTCGGAAAAATAGAAGTTGGCTACTATGCCGACCTGACTTTCATTGACCTTGAAAAACTCAAAAAGTAGACAAAAACACCTTCGTTTCCAAAGGAAGAAACACGCCTTTTGACGGCTGGGAATGCACAGGATGGCCAGTAGCAACCTTTTGTAAACGGAGAAAAAGTTTATTAACCAAACACCTACTAATAAAAATGAACAAAAAAACTCATATTAGAATCAGGAGAAGTTTTCTACGGAGAAGGCTTTGGAGCGGATACAGAAACCAGCGGTGAAGTGGTTTTCAGCACAGGAATGACTGGTTATCAGGAACTTATCTCTGACCCTTCCTTTTTGTGGGCAAATCGTCTGCATGACCTACCCACTCATTGGGAATTATGGAATCAATCGTGATGATTACGAAAGCATAGAACCAGCCATCAAAGGGCTGATTATCAAAGAACTCTGCGATATGCCTTCTAACTTCCGTTCCCAGCTTACTCTGGATGAACTCTTTAAGAAGAAAAATCTTTTAGGAATTTCAGGGATTGATACCCGAAAACTAACCGAATTCTCCGAAACAAAGGCGTAACAAAAAGGTAAAAATTGTCAATGCTGACACAGATGAACAAAACATCATCAATGAACTGAAAAGCCACCATTTTACCTAAAAATCAAATCGAACAGGTTTCTACCAAAACTCCCTACGCCAACCCCTGGCAGAGGCTTTAAAGTAGTGCTTTGGATTTCGGCGCAAAACTCGGCATCATCCGTGAATTATCCCAAAAACTGCGATATCACGGTAGTTTTCCCACGATACCTCAGCCGAAGAAATCCTGCTAATGGCTCCAGATGGTGTCATGCTCTCCAACGGCCCTGGCGACCCTCAGGACATCCCTCACGCACACGAAAACCGTGAGAAAACTCCTTGGCAAAGTCCCTATTTTTGGGATTTGTATGGGACATCAGGTAATAGGACTGGCGTGCGGTGCGAAGACTTTTTAAACTAAAATTTGGGCACAGAGGAGGCAATCATCCTGTTTTTGGATTTAAGAACCAATAAAGTCTCTATCACTTCCCAAAACCACGGCTATGCTATTGACCAAAAACAGCCTGAAAGACACTGATTTAGAGAAACCCACATCGCGCTGAATGACCACACGAATGAAGGAGTCCGCCACAAGAAATACCCTTGTTTCTCTGTCCAATACCACCCAGAGGCAAGCCCAGGCCCAGAAGATGCCAATTATCTTTTTGATGACTTCATCCAAATGATGGAAGATTTTTAAAAAGAGTGCTAATATAAATTATACAAACTACTTTTTACTTATATTTTTATTTTTAAATAATCAAAAAAACTAAAAATTATATGAAAAATTATTTTTAGCATTATGTATTTTTATTGTTTAGTAAAACTTTTTGCACAGACAAAAACCAGATTTTGTAGGATTTTATAGAGAAAGAGGTGGTATTTTCTACATTAAGGAAGACAAAACTTTTTAATTGTAGCTTATGCCACCCTCATCACAGGGACTTGGGATGTTAAAGAAATTAAAATTCACACTGATAAAGGGAAAAAAATCACAAAAATTTGTGGTACTTACACCCTATCGTCCAGAGTTTCCATTTTCTATTTTTGGAAAGAAAAATCCAGAAATAAAAATAGGCTATCAAATCGAATATGGTGCGGGTGGATGATTTCGGATGAAGTTTATATTGGGAGTTCTTTTGGACAAAAATGCAGGCGTTTTTCAATCCTTCACCCAATTGTTTCAAATCCGAATATATTTATAAAAACAATGATTTACCCAAAGAGTTTATTTTAGCCGATTTAAACGAAAATGTCTATTTAGAAAAGGGAAAAATATACCAATCTATTTTTCTTTCCTTACAGAAGAATACAATGATTTTCTGATAGCACACACACCAGCTGACCAGAATAATTCAATGGTTTATCATTTCCTACTTGGAGCAAATGGGATTGAAGATGAAGATGGCAACCCAATAGAAAAAAATCCAAAGAAGAAGATTTTGTAGAAGAAGACATTAAATTTTTTAATGAAATCTCCACTAAAAACCCTTATTTAAATGATAATTATCGGCTGAAAACAAAAATGGAGATATAATTCCAGATACAGAGTTTGAAATCATAGAAATAGAATGCAAAAAAATACTATAAAAACAAAAATGATAGTAAAGATTATTACGAACTTTACGATGAAGATGCAGAAAAATGATGAAGAATAAATACAAAAAAATTCCACTTAAAAATTTTTACCTTTTAAGAAATTCAAGCCTTTGAAAACCAGCCTATTCCATGCAGAATGTAAAGATGGATATAAAAACAGCAAAAGAAAAATCTATTCAGGGGAATAAAAATCTAAAAATACCATGAAAAAAATATATTATTAATATTAATTTTACTATTCGGTAAAGCATTTTCACAGAAAAGATACCAGATTTTTATAGGATGTTATAGGCATGATAATGGAGCTAATTTTTGTCTCAAAGAAGATAAAACTTTTTTAATCATAGGCTTTGGGACTTTCATTACTGGTACTTGGAGCTTATGGAAGGTGAAATATTCACCTATAATGATATAATAAATTTGTAGAGCTTACCCCTTATCGCCCAGAACTTCCATTTTTCTGTTTTTGGACAGAAAAAAATCCCAGCATAAAAACAGGCTATCAAATTAAATACAGTACTACCGACAAAGAGGATATTTCAGATAGTGTTTATATTGGCGGTTCTTTAGACAAGATGCAAGCGTTTTTCAATCCTTCTCCCAATTGTTTTTAGCGGTGTTGATATTTTATAAAAGGCAAAAAGCTTCCGAAAAGAATTCATCTTGGCTGACTTAAATACTCACGAATTAAGACACTCTGAACAAAGCAAGGTAAAAATACACTGACCTGTTTTCATTTCAAACGGATGGTTATAATGATTTTTATAATAGACTATATGCCGGCAGATGATAAAAACTCTGGGATTTTCCGATTTCCAATTGGAGCAAAAGGTATTGAAAATATTGAAGGAGAGGTATTAGAAAAACAAGAGACATTCTCCAAAGATGACCTTGAATTTCTAAAAAAAGCCCCACACGAAATTTCTATTTAAATGAAAAACTTTAGAATAGAGCTCATCGATGAAATACTATTCCCAAAAAAGAATTCTCTTACTCACAAAACGAGCGCCAACTCGATGAGAAGAAGAATGGTAAATACAAAAAATCCCTCTTAAACGCTCTCCTCTACAAGATTTCAAACCTTTAAAAACAACACTCTTTCACGCCGAATGCGAAGGAGAATCTAAAAATTTAAAAAGAAGAATACGCTAATTTTTAACTAATAACAAATATGAAACGAACAGACATCAAAACTATATTGGTCATAGGCTCGGCCCTATCATCATAGGGCAGGCAGCGGAATTTGACTACGCAGGGACACAGGCCTGTCTATCCCTAAAAGAGGTAGGATACAGAGTCATCCTCATCAACTCAAATCCTGCCACCATCATGACCGATGCAGAAATCGCCGATAAGGTCTATATAGAACCGATTTCTTTGGAGTTCGTGAGCCAGATTATCCGAAAGGAACGCCCAGATGCTCTTTTTGCCTACTTTGGGAGGACAGACAGGGCTGAATATGGCGATAGAACTAAAAATCAGGGATTTTAGATGAATGTAAAGTAGAGGTTTTTGGGAACTAAACTTTCTGCTATCAATCGCGCCGAAGACCGAGATTTATTCCGAGAATTGATGAACGAACTGGGCGAACCTGTGCCAGAATCAGACATTGTGAATACATTAGAAAGCGCTCTGAATTTCGCTGACAGAATCGGCTATCCTGTGATTGTCCGCCCTGCCTTCACCCTTGGAGGAACAGGCGGCGGTATCGCTTTCTAATGAGCAGGAACTCACCGAAATCGTAGAACTTGGACTAAAACACAGTCCTGTAAATCAGTGCCTTATAGAAAAATCCATCGCAGGATTCAAAAGAAATAGAATACGAAGTAATGCGAGATTCTAACGACAATGCCATAGTAGTCTGCAACATGGAAAACATAGACCCTGTGGGCGTACACACTGGCGATTCTATAGTGGTTGCTCCCTCGCAGACCCTCTCTGACAGGGAATATCAGATGCTGCGAAATACTTCGCTGAAAAATCATCCGTGCTTTGGGAATTGAAGGTGGATGTAATGTGCAGCTGGCTCTGGACCCGCATTCGTTTAATTATTATGTCATCGAAGTTAATCCGAGAGTGTCCCGTTCATCGGCTTTGGCAAGTAAAGCTACGGGCTACCCAATCGCCAAAAATCGCTGCCAAAAATCGCTGTGGGACTGACTTTGGATGAAATCATAAATCCTGTAACGGGCAAGACTTATGCTTGTTTCGAACCTGCTTTGGATTATGTGGTAACCAAATTCCCTCGTTTTTCCGTTTGATAAATTCGAAACGGCGGACAGAAGATTATCCACACAGATGAAAGCTACAGGCGAAATCATGGCTATTGAAGAAAACTTTGAAGAATCTCTCCAAAAAGCCATCCGTTCACTAGAAACAGGCATTCAGCATTTGGGATTGAAAGGAAAAACAAGCCCTTGCCCCTAACCGATGAAGAAATAGAAAGAAGAATAAAAATCTGCGATGACGAGAGGCTTTTTCATCATTGGAGAAGCGCTGCGCAGAGGCTATGACTGGGAGAAAATAGTGGAATGGAGCAAAATAGACAAATTCTTCATCTGGAAAAATCAAGAAACTCATTGATTTTTGAGGCTGAAATAAAAACAATCCATTTAATAAAGATATTTTTAATCAAGGCTAAAAATTAGGTTTTTCTGACCTTAATTTGGCTCATCTTTGGAACTGCACACAGAGGGAAATTTTTAATTTTTAGAAAAGAAAACGGTATCATGCCAGTCTATAAAATGGTGGATACCTGTGCAGCGAGTTTGAGTCCGAAACACCTTATTTCTACGGAACTTATGAGGAAGAAAAACGAGTCCATTGCCAGCGACAAGGAAAAATCATCGTGCTGGGTTCAGGGCCTATCCGTATTGGGCAAGGCGTAGAGTTTGGCTACGCTACAGTGCATTCTAGTATGGGCGATTAAGGAAATGGGCTGTGAGGCGATTATCATCAATAATAATCCCGAGACCGTTTCTACGGATTTTCCATTTCGGATAAAATTATATTTTTGAGCCGCTGACCGAGGAAGATGTGATGAACATCATCGAACTTGAAAAACCAAAAAGGCGTGGTGGTGCAGTTCGGCGGACAGACCGCTATCAATTTGGCTGATAAACTGGCTTCCCACGGGAGTAAGGATTTTAGGAACTTCGTTAGAAGATCTGGACAGAGCCGAAAAACCGAGATAAATTCGAGAAAGCACTGCAAGATTTGGGCATTCCTCAGCCGAAAGGAAAAACTTCCACTTTCGAAAGAAGAGCTGCAAAATTGCCAATGAAAATCGGCTATCCTGTGCTTGTCCGCCCTAGCTATGTTTTGGGAGGAAGAGCAATGAAATCGTTTATACAGAAAAAGAACTTGCTCATTACATGGAAAAATGCAGTGAAGAGCAAGCCCTGAACATCCTGTGCTGATTGACCGATATTTGACTGGGAAAGAAGTGAAGTAGATGCTATTTCTGATGGCGAAACCACCATAATCCCTGGAATCATGGAACATATCGAGCGAGCAGGGCGTGCATTCGGGAGATTCCATCGCGGTATATCCTCCTCAAAATCTGACACAAAAAGCAAATGGACACGCTCTCTGACTACACACAGAGACTTGCCAAAGGACTGAATATCATTGGCTTTGATGAACATTCAATATGTAATCTCTGATGGAGAGGTATTTGTCATAGAGGTCAATCCTCGCTCATCCAGAACCGTTCCTTTTTATCCAAAATCACTGGAGTTCCGATGGCAAAATTAGCCACAAAAGCCATTCTCGGAGCGAAACTAAAAGATTTGGGCTATCAAAACGGGCTTATTCCTAATAAAGAAGGCGTCTATGTGAAAGTTCCTGTTTTAGTTTTTAGTAAATTGTCCAAAGTGGATATTTCCCTCGGCCCTGAAATGAAATCCACAGGAAGTGATGGGCAAAGACCAAACTCTAGAAAAAGCCCCTATATAAAGGACTTATCGGTGCTGGAAGAAAAGTCCCTACCCATGGAGCGATTCTCTTCACGGTTTCTGATCAAAGACAAAGCCGAAGCCGTGGGACTTGCGAAAAGATTTAGTGATATAGGCTTCAGAATATGGGCTACGGAAGGAACAGCGAAATTCTTCGAACAACACGGCGTAAAAACCAAAAATAGGCTACAAAAATAGGCGAAGAAGATGTAAACCTGATAGACCTCATCCACAAAGGAAAAGTGCAGTATGTGGTAAATACCACCACCAAAGGGAAACAATCTGAGCGGGACGGCTTCCAAATCCGCCGTATGTCGGTAGAAAATGGTGTCCCATGCCTTACCTCTATGGATACCGTAGAAGCCATCCTAAAAGTGCTGGAATCCCTTACTTTTTAAAATAGATGCGATGTAAAATAATTGGGTGGGATTGACACCTTATATAGTGCTGGTATATAGCTTTATCACTGATAATAAGAACTTTCAGTGGTGAATTCTCCTGTAATGGTAACCTGCCTTATGGGTGTTTATTTCATTCCGAAATGGGGAGTTCAGGTTTTAAAAAAGTAAATCAGTAAATTAGCAGGCTAATAAATCTGATTTTATGAATCCAATAATCAAACAATGGGACACTGCTAAATCCCTTAAAAAGAGCCTGCCAATATGAAGAGGCTTTGGCTATCTATGAAACGCTCTGCACAAAGGTAGAGACAGAACTCTCGGATACCTTTGATAGGGCTATGTTTTTTGGGGATTACTTTGGTGTATTGGCAGATGTTGCCCAGTATGACAAAGCGGAAGCAATGGCTGCTAAAGCCTTAAAATACATAACTGAAAATGGCTATACTACTCTAAACTATATTTTCTATAACTATGGGAATATGTATCTTCATCAAGCTAAATGGGAAGAAGCTATTCCTTGGCTCGAAAAAAAGCGCTCAACAGAAATAGCGATGGGTGGATTGACGAAAAACGAAAAAGCCTACTATGGCACTGCTTTAGGGGGCGCTCTATTCCATTTGGGGCGTATAGACGAAGCCGAAGAAGAGTTGCTTAAGGCGGTAGAGGCAGGCAAATATACTGTAGCCAATAAGGATTGGGAACCTTTTTCTACCTCAAAAGAGCTATACAAGCAAAAAGGGTGACGAGAAACTTATGGCAAAATATGAAAAAATGTACCTTACCCGACTTAAAAAAACTAAAGGAAGAAGATCTTATCTATCCTCTATCAGAACATCAGGGCAAACAAACAAGCGCTTAAAGACTGGAAAAATTAGTGGTCTTTAATCATTTTACAAATAAAAACTATGAGAGAACAAGCAATAAAACTTTACGAACAAGCCCAAGCGGATTACCCAGCGTTGAAAAGCCCAAATAGAGGCGCAGGTAGTGCGTTGGTTTTGGGCTGCAGGAGGCGTGGGATACTTTTCTTTGGAACCTTTTTATTTTCGAGCAAAACCGTTTCTCGAAGTCTAAAATTCTTAAAGATGCTCCAGAAGATGCTGACAATAAGTATCAATATGGCGTGAATGCCAACGATGAGATTATCGTGGAACGCAGTTATACTGAGTTTAAAGGACAGTGTTATGAAACTTTCTACTTCCGAGAAGACAGCCAAATTATCAGTTATCGTTTTGAGTACTCTGAGGAAAAAGGAGTGTGACAATGTAAAGATTTTTATTTATAAAGATGGATTACTTCAATATATCTATAATGCTTTTGAAGAGCATTATTTGGAAGAGACAATGCATTATAAGGGAAATAAACTCATACGACGCAAAACTAAAGGATTAGATTATTATTCAAACCCCATTGATAATACCCTTCTCTATACCTATGATATGTTGGGGAAACTCAATAGTATTACCAACGAAACCGGCTATGTATATTATCAGAAGAAGGATAAGAAAATCAGCTATAAAGCCCTCTCTGAAAAAGCTGCAGAACGCTACTATGCCCCTATTACTACCTACCATTAAGGCATATCCCATAAAAGAGCCCTTTGTATTGTATCAACCTATCGTTTGACTACCAAAACATACTGCCCACAAGAATAGGCTTTTGGTACTGAAAGCGAAAGACAAGAATACCAAAAAGTATGGCAAAGAGGCAAAAACATTACCTTTTGGAACACTGCCGAATATGCTCATACCATAGATATAGAACTCAACGAAGAAGACGCTGCCCTCTTCGACCTTTTTCAATCAAGAAACTGAAATGCAAGAAAAGAGCAGTGCCGCCACGAAGCTATTAGTCGCTTGCGCCAAACGCCTGAAAGAAGAATGGGTATCTCTTGGTATTCCTTCTACGGATGATTTTGTAGTGGTAGTAAGCGATATAGAAGATTCTTTTTGAAGAAAGTATAATATTGAGAATTAAAAAAATCTAAAATGAACTATATTTTTTTGAACAATTAGCACTTTTAGCCGAAACCCAAAGTCATATCGCCCTGCTTAAGGATTTGTATAAAAAGTCAATAAGATAAAGTAACCAAGAAACCCTATGAACGAACAAGCAATAAAACTTTATGAACAAGCCCAAGCAGATTACCCAAAGTTGAAAACCCAAATAGAGGCGCAGGTAGTGCGTTGGTTTTTGGGCAGCAGGAGGTATGGGGCTTTTTCTTTAGAGCCTTTCTACTTTTGAACAAAACCGTTTTCCAAAGTCTAAAATCCTAAAAGAAGCTCCAAAAGATACTGACAATAAGTATCAATATGGAGTAAATGGAAAAAGATGAAATAATTGTAGCACACTCTTATATTGGATGAAGGCGATTATTACGAAGAGTTTTATTTCCGTGAAGAAAACCAAATTATCAGTTATCACTTTGATTTTGCCTCTAAGAAAAAATGTATAAATACTAAAATATTCATCTATAAGGACGAACTCTTGCAATCAATCTACTCCGCTTTCGATAATAATACTTGGAGTGAAAGGACTATGTATTACGAGGGAACAAACTCATCTGCCAAGAGAAAAAGGAATAGACTATATTGATAATACGCTCCTCTATACCTATGATATGTCGGGGAAACTCAATAGTATTACCAGCGAAACCGGCTATGTATATTATCAGAAGAAGGATAAGAAAATCAGTTATAAAGCCCTCTCGGAAAAAGCTATGGAACGCTACTATGCCCTATTGAGTGCCTACCATTAAGGCATATCCCATAAAAGAGCCCTTGTATTGCATCAATCTATCGTTTTGACTACCAAAAACATACTACCTACAAGAATAGGCTTTGGACTTGAAAGTGACAGACAAAATGGAACGAGACTTACGGGGAAAGAGTTGATAGATATCTTTGGAACACTGCCGAATATGCTCATATTATAGATATAGAACCCAATGAAGAAGACGCTACCCTCTTCGACCTTTTCAATCAAGAAACCGAGATGCAAGAAAAGAGCAGTGCAGCTACTGAAGCTATTAGTCGCTTGTGCCAAACGCCTCAAAGAAGAATGCGCATCACTGGGCATTCCCTCCACCAATGACTTTGTAATAGTAGTAGGTGATGAAGAGATTCTTTTTCAAGAAAGTATAATCCTATTTTAAAAACTAAAAATAAAATGACTCAAGAACAAAAATCACATTCAACAGTTGGCGAAAGAACATTTTTCGCTACTCATTTCTCATCATCAAAGCCAAAGCCGATAGTAAAGGAGCTCATTTAGAGGCTTATTATCTATTCTTAGTAGACGATTTCTTTGCCGTTAGTGATGCCGCTATCAGTCGGGGAAGCTATCAAGGCTTATGACCCCAATGCTACTATATTAGACGCTATATGGAGTGGCGAATGTAAAGAGGACTACAATGGTTCTTATGTGCCTGTACAAAAATACTGGTGACTGGCTCGACAACCAAAGTCATTTGTACAAAGAGACTTATCTCTTGGTACAGGCTTTTAGATGGTGACGATGAGGAAGAACAATACAACGCTTTGCGCAAGGACTTTGAGGATTGTCTGCTCAATGCCCCTTGCCGAGTGTGTATAAAGAAGGGCTTTTTGGCAATCGCGAGGAAAAACGGCTTACTTCTTTTTTTGCCTTTTATATAGATGATTACGACGGAAATGAAGAGGACTCACTCTTATATCGTTCCACCGAACTCCTTAACCCTAAAAAGATTGGGACAAATTGAAAGGATAAATTAAAAACAAAAATGCCACCTGACGATACTGATGTAGAAAGAGCCTTGTCGTTCAACAACCCTGATAACATTGAGGAATGGCTTTCTATATTTGGCTAACTACTGAATACTAATATATTATATTCTCATATATCTTTAAGATAATTTTAGTTATCTATAGAACTCTTAATAATTAAAAATATATTCATATCTTCGTGATACTTTAATAAAAATAAATACAATATGGATTTTTCAAAAAGGTACTATTTATCAATTATTTAATAAATCTCCAAAAATTTATAATTCCTGTATACCAAAGAGCATACTCTTGGGAAGAAGAAAAACAGTGGGAAACATTCCTCAATGACTTATTAGAACAATTAGAGGGGCAAAATAATTATTTCTATGGAAATATATTACTTGAAAAATACATATTGGTAGCTCTCAAAAATTTGAAGAATTTGAGATTATTGATGGACAACAGCGTATCCACAACTTTATCTATATTTATGCGTGCTTTTCTAAATATCCTTAAAGAAAAAGAATCAAATTTAGATTTAGAAAAATATGAAAAGTTTATATTAAAATGTGATGGTATCCCAAAAATTAAAACCTGTTGAATATGATGATTTTTCTATACAGAAGTTATCATAAATAATAAAAACGAGGCTAACATAAAATCTCCTTCACAAAAAGAATATTTGATGCATATTTTGACTACAAGAAATAGATAAAGAAAAACTACATTCTCTTTTAAAAAAATTAGAAGACACTCAACTAACCATCATAGAGCTTGAGGGTAAAAAAAGATGCTGCTCTAATATTTGAACTTCAAAATAATAGAGGAAAAAGATTTGACTAACATGGAAAAACTCAAATCTTACTTTTATGTATCAAATGTATGTTGTAGGAGAAGGAGAAACAGAAGAAAACATTAAATATATTGCCCAAACTTTTTGAGGAAATTTATCGATCTGTCAATAATATAGAAAGTCTAAATGAGGACAGTATTTTAATATATCATAATAATGCCTATACCGATAAAGGATATAATTATAGAACATTAGAGGACCTTAAAAGTGAATATAAGAATAAATCTGATAAAATTTCTAAAACTGAATGGATAAAAACTATATTTCAAATTTAAAAACAACTTTTTGATAATATTGAAAAAGTTTGAAAAATCTAAAGATAAGTATGTTAAAAAAATCTTACTTTCCCATAGGTATACCTGCTTATGGTTGGGCATTTTATTATTCGTGGTTATAAATATTTAGAAAACAATCAAACAGAATTACCTGAACTCTTTCAAATTCTTGAAAAAGGTTATCTTCCGTGCCAAGCTTATAAATAGCCGAGCTAATATCCAAGAACGATTAAATGATATTATGCGTAATTTTAAAGGTGATTTACTCTCTTTAAATGATGATATTAAAAACAAGCTTAATAATGCTGGATATTGGAGTGATGCAGCAATGAAAAGTGTTTTAGATAGTGGAAATATGTATAATAACCAAGTCTTAAATTATCTGCTATGGGAATATGAAGAATACATACAAAATAAAGGCTATAATATCAATAAAATAAGTCTTGAACGAGAACAAATAGAACATATTTCTCCTCGAAAGCCAGATAAAGAGTGTTTAGCAACAGGCTATGATAGTCCTTATAATGATGATTTTGAAGAGATTTTTGAATTGTTTAGGAAACTTAATGCTTATATCAGGTTCTCACAATGCCTCAATAGGGAATAATCCATTTAAAAGAAAAATTAACTCTTACAAGAACAACCCTCTACTTAACCAGCAAGCAGAAATCAAAGATTTCTGTACGCAAAAGAAGAAAAAAATGGGGTAAAGATGAGATAACAACTAGAAAAAGAAATTACTTAAATTTTTGGAGAGGAGCGTTGGAAGTTTTAAAACTACCAATAAACTTAATTTTTTTATATGAAAGCACTCATCATTGGAGGGACAGGCGCTACAGGAAAGGACTTGGTTTCGTTGCTTTTTAGAAGATGATACCATTTTTGAGGTGCATAGTTTTGTGCGCAAAACACCTTCATTAGCCCACCCAAAACTAAAATCTCATGTTGTAGATTTTGAACAGCCAGACACTTGGGCAGAGCTGCTCCACGGAGATGTGGCATTTTTCCTGCTTGGGAACTACCCTTGCACAGGCTGGAAGCGAAGAAGCCCAGTGGCGTGTGGATTACGACTATCAGTGGCAGTTTGCAGAAAGATGCCGACAAAACGGCGTTCCTGCTTTCGTGCTAGTGTCTGCTGCTGGAGCAGATGCTAAATCAAGTATGTTTTACAACAAAATGAAAGGAAAACTAGAAGATGATGTGAAAAACCCTTAACTTCCCAAAACTCCCTTATTTTTCAGCCATCTCTATTGGTTCGTCAGCATTCTGACCGCACGGGCGAAAAATATGGGTATGAAAGTCATTAACTTTTTAAATAAAATAGGACTTTTCAAACGATACAAACCCATGCCTACAGCGGTTTTTAGCAGAGAAATGATAAAAGCCGCCAAAGACACAGAACAAGGCACTCACACCTTTTACTTTTAAATAAAAATTTTTGAAATTTAATCACGAATTAATTTTAGCTAAACTAATTCATCAAACAAGTCAATATATGCCAAAAACTTATGGGAAACTCACCCTTTTCGCTCATAGGAAAGGACAGTCACAAGGTGAATATTACCCCAGGACAAGGGCGCTTTTACTATAGCTCCTAAGACCTCAGGAGAAAGCTGATGCTTATGTAGATGCTGACACCCCTATACAGTGGGAGGTTTTTCAACGATTTTTAAAGTACCCGCAGGAGGCAACTGGCCGCGTGTGATGGACTATATGGGGAATGACACCCGCTTTATAAAATGGACAGAACAGCGCGAAATGGAGAGCTTTGACTGGACACTAATGGCTCCTGCAACAGTAGATTTCTCAAAAGCAAAGATTGAATATTTATCGGTAGATAATAATGATTATCCTCTTGATATTAAACTCAGTAACAAGTGGCTGAAGGGCTTAGTTTGCAAGGAAATCCGCATAAGATAACACTTGAATCGGCAGTTCCTTTGAAGAGTATCTCATTTGATATCAGTACTGAAAGAAGAATAATAATCCCCTGTGTTCTTGCCTAAATTTGAAGTGCTAAAAGATATTACCACTATCAATATAAGTACGCCGGTAGAGGACAACCCTTTGACTGCTGGGAGCTTGTTGCAGTTCAAAAACTGAAGACAGTGAGATTGAATGGAAAATATGTGTAATATGGAGGCTGGGTAAATTAAACCTTAGCAGTATTGAGGTGCGTTATTGCCCTGATATGACTGGATTACCCCTTTGAGTACTTGGGCAGACCTCAACTGTGTATTTTCTGGAATGTGGAAGAGGTAAGAGGTAAGGTACTGAGAAAAAGAACTAAAAGAATTGGAGAAAAACGCGAGAGTTGAGTGAATATGCTTCAGTCTCTAACTTGCACCCTAAGAGTTGGTTTGTTACAGAGTTCAACATTCCTTTTTGCTTCGTGGGAAGGCAAGAACGGCAGAGAGGCAGTGAAAGCCTACAAGGGAAACCCTAAAAGCAGTAAAGAAAGCTAAAGAAGAAAAAGAGTTAGGAGCCCATTAGAGGGCTTATCGCAGTTATCAACGGTTTGCCTAATATAGAAAACTACTGAGCGAGAGGACACCTACGAAGCTGTATGTCAGCTAGCAGAAGTAGCGTCTTTTGCTATTGAGGAAGAGAAAATAACGCAGTGGTTTGATCAAGCGAGAGAATTCTGAGTAAAACATTATACAATGAAAAATATATAACACCTTAGAAAAAGGCGAATATTCCCTTTGAAGATATCCAAAATTTAAAAACATTTACTTCAAGAGAGGGCTTTATGCTTGTTGATAACGAAGAATACGAAGAACTACAAAAAGTTCTTTCAGCAATTTTCGTTGTTTAATGGACTTTGTCCGCTACTTTCTGACGGCAATTCCAATTATTGGTGTGTTTTTACCAAAGGGGCGCGCAAAGGACTTGTTTGTTATCTCAATCACGAAGAGCAAGACCATCTCAGAGCCTCGTTTTAAGAATATCAGTCGGTTGTTAGTTGCAATAGAAAAACACCCTGATGCGAGTGATTTTGATGATTTAAGCGAATTGCCCGAGGGTATTTGACTTTCCTAATATTACATTAGAAGATTTCTCTGAACGAGAGACTATCATTGCTCAGCTATATCGCGAAATCGAGCAGCTACCTGAGGATAATTGCTTTGACTAAGCTCGCTCTTCGCGTATTTATGCCATTATCACTTTGGCAACCGCCACAGAAGTAGCGACTCACATCAAGCCTTTTTTTAGACGATGAAGACGACTATGTGGCGGAATTTGCTAAAAACGCAATGAAAGCACGATGCATAACCCCCTAACAAAGAACATTATGACCTCAGATGAATTTGCAAAAGAATTTTTATATCGAAAAACTAAATTTCCTAAAATCCTGCTTTGAAGAGCAGCTAAAAAGAAGTAATAGATACTCTACTAACAGATGTTTTTACAGCGTTTTATTAGGATTAGATGGTAAAAATCCCATAGGCAACACCCATCAGACTTACAAAATATACGATAAAGAAAGGCTATCTCATTTCCGATTGTGGGGAATTGAAAGCCAGTGTTTATGAATACTTTCACGGAGGCAAATATGAAGGTACTACTTTTTGCTCCCCGATTTTTGAATCAAATTAAAAATATAATATAAAATGGCTTACAGTACAGCTCTTGCGGATAGAATTCAGGAATATTTAGTCGAAATTCCTAATATTACAGTGGAAGAAAAACGATGTTTGGTGGTTTGGCTTTCTTGGTAAATGATAAAATGTGCATCAACATGAGCGAAGATGTTCTGATGTGCAGATTTGACCCTGAACGGACGGAAGAAATAGCAGAACGAGAAGGTTTTCTCCCCGTAGTAATGAGGAGGAAAAAGAGCTCAAAGGGCTATTGCTATGTGGAAGAATTTGGGTTTTAAAAAGAAAGAAGATTTCGTTTTTTGGTTTGGAACTTTGTCTCGAGATTTAACAGCAGAGCAAAAAGTTCTAAAAAGAAAAATAATACAACAATCTTTTTAAATGATAAATCCTTGAACTTGCTCAGGGATATTAGATTCTTGGCTCTTCGCTTTTTCTATTCGTTTGTGAAGGGTTTTCAATTCTCTTTTGAGTTTTTCTTTCTTGGCGTTTGGCGCCTCGTAGAATTATTTTAGCGAACTTTCTTTGCTTTTTACTGATATTTTCATCAGAAGAAAACCAAGCATCTTTATACTCTTTCTAAAAATTCTTTGGCTTCGTTTTTAGTTTTAATTGTTTTAGCTGAGTTTCTTTTCCAATTTCTCATTTTCAGCTTGGAGCTGAGCAAGTGTTGAGTTTTTCTTCTTGAGTTTGCGCCACAGCAAAACTTCCTAAAAAGAGCGTAAAAAGAACCACTATCAAAAATCTTTTTCTTCATCTTTTGACATTTTTAAAGGCGCAAAAGATAATGTTTTTGTTATTCAGTTTTAATAATTTTGCGCTGTCTCCTTTAAATCCATGCTTCATTTTTATTTTGAAAGAACTAAAAATTTTGATTCATCATTAACTTGCTGAGTATTGATTCTAATTCTTCTGAGCCATAATCCCTACGCCAGATACAACAGCAAGGAATAATCCCTGAAACGGGCGAAATGAGGATATGTTTACCTGTTTCTGTGAGGATATGTTTATCGTATATCAGGCTGTTGATAGTGGTATCCTCTATGGCGTGCATCCACATCCAGGCCATATCGACTTTGTAAGGCGGAAAAGTTCGGTATACATCACCGTCCAAGAAATACAGCACACCAATGCCATTATGCAGAAAGTTACCTTATCATAGGGAAAAACAGCAAATAGCTGTTCGGGTTTTATAAAATAAAAGAAATAAGGCCAATGCACGAGCACCACACTACCCCCACGATGAGGTAGAGCCACACATCTTTTTATCTTCAAACTGAGCAAACGAGGCCGTAAGGTATCCTCGCCACGATGATTCTTCAAAGAAATTCTTTACAAATTCCGCTACTACAAAAATACCAAAACCACTGAGATAATCTGTCCAAGCAGTTTTGAACTTTCAGCCAGACCAAAAAGCTCTCCTATAAGCAGGGTAGGGCAATCACCATAGGGTAAATAAGGGTTGCCACCCCATACCAACGCAGGTTTTTCTTAATAAGCGGACACAATCCTGCATCGCGCCAGCCCATCACCCATAAAAGCGCGCAAAACTATCCAAGCCACCACAGGAGCAGCTACTAAAAATACCCATTCCGCTAGTGCCATTGCTGGTATCGCTGAAATCGCCTGTTGTTTCTCCCGTAAGAGAATCTACCCATACGCCTACCCAGCCACAACTGAGGGGCTACGAGAATAAAAAAATACATAAATTCCGAGATTGTTCGCGTTTGATTTTTCATCTTTAAAAATATTTATATAATTTTGGTGTAAAAATTATTTCAACAAGTATCCTTCTCAATACTGAATAATAACCATTTTTAAAGATGAAAACTGATAAAAAGCATAGAGGAAATCGCACAGGAACACCTTCCTATATGAAAATCTTGGAACAAGCGAGGAAGTTTTGCGGTTTTTCTGTCAGATAGATTCAGGCAGCACTATTATGTGACCGAATATATAGATGCACCTCAAGAGCTTGATGTTGAAAAACTAGTACATCCCGATGATTTAGAGGGTGGTAAGAAGAATTGATAAAAAAGTATGGGAGTTTTTGGATACGCTCCCTGAAGAGGAAAAAGCTGGCCTACAAATACATCTATGAACTGAGAGTCTTGGATAAAAGGAAAGTATGTACGAATGATTTACCAAATGCGGATATTGGCCTTCAAGATGATAATTTCCTAGCAATGGGCATCATAGACCTCGCTCCTGAACAATCGGCAAACACTTCTAGCTGCGTTTTTCAGGTAAAAAAATTGTCTTACTGATGAAATCGTACCTTTTGCGATTGAAAGCGCCACCGATACCCTGCTCACTTCACGCGAAAGAGGTTCTCGCCCTTGCCAAGAAGGAATGCTAAGCAAAGAAATATCAAAAACTGAATATCAGCGTACATACCGTAAACCGCCATCGGCAGAATATCCTCGAAAAACTAAAAGTGGATAATATCATAGAAAGCCATAAGATAATTGATTCCCTAATTTGTATTTTTGAAAATTCAGGTTAATGACAATGCCAGAGAGTTTTAATTAACTCATAAACAGATTACTATGTATAATTTTAACGAACTTGATGCCCTTACCGATCGCCTTATAGATGAGGAAATACAAGCGTATGACCTGCCTTATTATATAGAACCACTACTTGAAGGCACGACTCTTATCAATTTACTCAAAAGCTTATCTAAATGATGCCATTACCCATAAAAATGCCAGCCGTATAGAATATGCTATCATTCTTGCAGGAGCATTAGGTGAGGATAAAAGCTGTTGTCCAGTATTGAAAACTTTGCTTTTTGGAAGATTGGCATCACAGTCATGAAGACCTTGGGATATAATTGAATCCTGGTAATGCCTCAATGTAGCTACTTTGCAGAAGGCTCCAATCTCTCCCTGACTTATGGAATGTATAACCATTATTATTCTTTTTCACCGTAAGTTGCTTTATGCTATTTTAAAGTTAGCCTCACATTTGCCCAAATACGCAAGGCTGTACAAGGCAGACTTTGTCCAGAATTGAAAAAGGAATCGTTTAAATGATAACATTATGACCTCAGACGAATGTGCAAAGAATTTTTATCTTGAAAAACTAAATTTTCTAAAATCCTGCTTTGAAGAGCAGCCCCAATACCCCAGCGCTGTAAATACTAAAATAAAAGAAATGACGCTCGACAGCACTCAGCAAGAACAGCTAAAAATAGTGATAGACACGCTTTTGACAGATGTGTTTTTACAGCATTTTATTAGGTTTAGAGGGCGAAAAATCCATAGGCAACACCAGCAGACTTACAAAATATACGATGAAGAAGGCAATCTTATTTCTGATTGTGGCGAATTAGAAGCCAGTGCTTATGAATATTTTCACGAGCGTAAATATGAAGAAAAAGCCGTAAAATAAAGAACGAAAACTTCTTGTCAGCCATCCATTCCCTCGCACTTATATGATGGAGAAATGGTGGAGTAATAATTAATCATTATGTTTGATTCTTTAAAAACATTTTCAACAAGTTCTTCCTTTTACTAAGGAAGAACTCAACGCAATAGATAAATATTTTACTGAATGCATTTTTCGCTAAGAAAGCAATGCTCTTAGAGCTCTCTGATCCTGCTAAGTATCTCTTTTCTTTTATCGCTAAAGGTTGTGTGCGTCATTTTCCATACCAAGGACGACGGCAATGAAAAACCTGTGACATTTCACTTGAAAACCAATGGACAACCTCTTTATGAGTTTTAACAGCGGTTCCGCTTCAATCTCTCATTACAAGCCTTAGAGGAGACAACCGTCTATCGTATCAGTAAAGAGAGACCTTATTTCTCTTTTATGCTGAACATCACAGCTTTGAAACTTTCGGACGCTTAATGGCAGAACAAATCCTGCAACGAGCTACCGATACCGCTATGTACCTCGCTGCCGATAAACCCGAAGAACGCTCAGCATCTGTTGACTCACGCCCTGAACTCTTTCAGCGAGTACCGCAGAGTACATTGCCAATCTACGTGGTATCAGCCCCGAAAGTTTAAGCCGATTGCAAAAACGTATGCACACAAAAATCTTAACTTAAGTCAACGGTGAGGAGCCTCATTGCGCCGTACCTTTGCCCTCAAATTAAAAAGAACGCGTAATGATGACACTCAATGATTATCAAATCGCCTTTAGACGATGTAATGGAATTCATCGACAACGACCTTTTACAAAGCCAAACTTCCTGGAAGTAGAAGCTGATTACAAGGCAAACCCTTCCTTGCTGAACAAAAGTGCGCTTAGGGATTATTTATCACGAAGTAGCCTTAAATTTAGGCTTTTGTAAAGCAGTACAAAGGTTATGCACAAAAGAGTCTTACGATTTTATCAGAATGCGAAGCTAACCCCAAACACCTGAGGCGTTACAACCTTTTTATCCTTTCTTACGAGGCTTCAGCAATGGCTTTTGGTAGCCGGCGAAACTTTCAAGCTGTCACTTATCGGCGAGTGTTTTAAACTCTTTGGAAACAGCTATTAAAAATACGGAGAGGTGCACTATCTACCTGAATTTATGCGTGGTAGTGTGCCGAGAACCTACTGTGTTTTATTTCAGCAAGCGTGCTTTAGCTAAAATCGACTTTGAAAATATTATCCGAAAGGAGCTCAAAATCCCGAGTACGCTTCGTGAGAAGATAATGAGTTTTGTGTATTGGGCGTGGGCAAGCAACACCCTCAGCGCAAATACCGCGCGCAAGCCCTTGCCTATCTACAAAAAGCGATGAGACTTGACCCTCATTATTTAGCAGGGCGCAAACGATCAGAAGAGCTGATGGCACAATTTACTAATTAGAAACTAATGATTATTAATTGATATTTTTGTACTTTTGACATTACTAAAAAGCACAATATTTGAACCATTTGTTTTTACTCTATATTATGTAGGTTTTAGATGGCGAAAATCCCATAGGCAACACGCAGCAAACTTACAAAATCATACGATGAAGAAGGCAATCTTATTTCTGATTGTGGCGAATTAGAAGCCAGTGCTTATGAATACTTTCACGAGCGTAAATATGAAATTTAAATTCTTGAAAACAATTTAAATTTTTCTCATCAGTTAATTAGTATCTTTGTTTCATATTAAAAATAAAAATGACATCACTCACTACTCAAAAAGACCAAATCATCGCACAAATGCGTGCTGAACTATTGGCTACCGCAACAGAAGACCGCTACTATACAGAAGAAAATATAACCGATTGTAACGCGCATTTGAGGCTTTCCTTACACAATTAGAAAAATCTGACCAAGCTCCTGATAAGCAGACTTATCTTTCAGAAGCTATACAAACCCTTTGTGAGCAACTCTCCACCTTCAACGATCCCGAGGAGAGGAAATGCCCGAATATCTTTGGGGTTTCTTTATAATGGTTATACAGATGTAGAACTTTCTAACTTTATCCGTGAAATGGCTTTGGCATATGGTTTTGAGACACCAGCACCTACAGTAATTGCGCTAAATAATTGCAGCGTGGAAATAGATGATTTTGATTGGTTTCAGTAGTATTAGGAAATGAGGAAGATAAATTTGCATGTTTGGAATACGACCCTAACACACACCAATATTTCTATGAGAAACCCTTATGGAGACGCTTATCCTTTGCCTCTTTACAATGTGCAAGTAAATACCGATTATAGCGAATTATCCTTTGAAATACTTTCAAAATGGAAAATAGAACGCTTTCAGTTCTTGGCTCAATATCCATCGGATAAGGTCTGGATTAAAGCTGTTTACGAGCTTCACACTCCAGTCCTCTTAAATAGGCGAGAAAAAGCACTGGAGCACAATTACATTGGGGAACAGAAAAAGGCAAAATCATCGAACTAAGAGACTACTCAATATGACAATGAAGGATATAATCCCTTCTACTGAGAAGGCAGTGGTTTTAGTGTTTTTACTAGTAGGAATTAATAATGAAAACAAATTACAAAGTCACCAGTGAAATTGCCGATACAAAGATTTTGTTTGAAAAGACATTCTTTAGAGATGCCCGCAGAAAGAAGAATGGCGAGCTCTATGAACTTCAAAATATCACTATACAAAACGGGATAGTAACCATCACTTCTACAAATGAGGTCATAACTCGTGACCAAGTGGGAACTGATGAGAGGAAATATCTGCTCCTATAAATCTAAGCTATGAACTCAAAAACAACGATTTCGTATTGAGATTTCATTCAAAAGGTTATAGAGACAATAAACTAATTATCATCATTTGGTTTTATGAACTAAAAAGGAACAAATATGAAACAGAAATTGCGCAAATTGATTCATAAAAGAAAAGAGTATTTGTATAGAATAAATACAGCCTACAACACGAAAAAGATAACACCTCTCTGCTCTCTGTGCGTATCTTTTTGGGAAGGAGACACGCCTTTATGTATCAATTTTCATCACCATTGAGGATAAATACATGGGACAGCCTCTCAGCAGCAATATCAATTTATGAACAAAAACACACCAAACCAAAGAAACCATAAACCTCAACGAGCCCAAATATATCAAACTGATTGACTGAGAGGGCAAAGGCTGGAAAGGAGACAACAAAATCCCACTAAATCGGACAGCTTCTATTCTTGGAGTTTTGGGGTGTGATGTTGCTCCCATACAAACCGATTGAGCCCACACTACTAGCTGAGTTATTTTCATTGTTAATTCATTGTCATATCTGTGTATTACAACATAAATGTATTGAATCAATATTCATTTTTATTATTTCCACTTTTTCTTTGGTATGAAACCTTTTTAAAACAAAATTAAAATCAAGTTCTTGAAACAATATAAAATCACAGATTTTACACAGGACAGCAACGACCCTACTTCTTATGATGGGACAGTGGTTGTTGGCGGAAAAGAATTAGGTGTGAGCATCATCCTAGAGGATGAAGGCGAAACTGAAAAGATAGAGCAACTGATGAACACCTTTATCAGTGAGATAGACACCCCCTATCTCCAAAAGCAAAGAATGTGTTGCTAATGAATTTTTAGACCTCTACAATGACAACTGGCGTTTTGGTAATGATGACGAAGATGATCCCGATAAACCTGAGCTTCTAAAAGTAGTGAGCACCCTTAGCTTGCGAAGTCTCTTGTTTTACAGCGAGGATGTAGAAGTCTTCTTTGATGACAACGATATGTTCTTAGGACACTCACTTATCGCCTCAGACTTTGATGGTGAGAATTTCAATGATGCCCAAATGTTTGGTTAGAATAATTGATTGAAAATGACCTTAGAAACTATCATTATCCATTACGAAATCGTTTTGAGCCTCATTACCCGATGCGCCATGCTTATAGGCGAAATCCCGAAGGTGCTGAAAGTATTCCCCAGAGGGTGTACAATACATAGCCCCCGTGCATAGTGCTTTTTAAAAAGCTTTGCATATGGCGGGTCTTTTGGCGATATCATTCTGTGGAGCGTAGAGGGCTGTTGAAAATAATATCGCGTTCCTGCCGAACAACCTTCTTGGTATGAAATAGGGCAGCTTTGTGCAGGCCACTTTTCCTTGATAAACATACCCAGCATATTATTTTCCCTACCGATGTCTTTATGGAAGGATTGAGGGCATTGAGGTTGATTTTGATACTTTTTAGTAAGAGAATATATTTTTGAGCAAATACAAAGATTATGAAGCTATGACAATGAAGATGATGATTGGTCAGTATATTGAGTTCTTCTATAAGTTAAACTTTTATATAGACAAGCTAAAAATGGTGTCAGCAGGGAATGAAATACCAGATCACAAATCTTAGAAATTATAGTATGAAATTTTTGTAGAAAAGATTTAGAAAATAAAGAAAGAAAAGTATGATGAATTAAATGTGTTTCTGACAGATTAGACTGAAAAACCCTCTTGAAACAGCAAAAATAATTCTAAATATCCTTTGAAATTTTCGCTCAATCATCAGCATTATATTCAGATAATATGCTTTTTCTAGAACATGCGGCCCAGTTTGCAACATTTCATAAAAGTGATATTTTTGAAACCTGCATCAATACGTGGAGAGTTCAGCGGGTTATCAAGGATGAAAAAGATTATAAATGGTTTTGCTTTAATTTTTAAAGTCCTTTAAAACGATGAGATAGTATATAACGATCTACTGACCATCTCTCTATATCCAGATCATACAAAGGAGCCTGACTTTTTGAAGATGCTATGCACATATCAGCCTCACTCCAAGAGAACATACAATGAGAGAGGCTTTTGCAGTTTTTATAAGCACACAAATAAATAACATTTGGAAAGAAGACTTGAGTAATTCTTTAAAAATATTTGATGAATACTCAAAATCTTCAAGAAATATGTTACAAAACAGGAATACACTGGCAGAGACTTTATCAAAAGCATGTCGAAGGAAAAATCACTTTGGAGAAACCTTCGGAATTAACTTTAATTTAGCGACTGATTATGCAATCAAACAAACAAGGAAAAATTGCTAATATTAACAAGCCAGTAGCCTCAGTAATAAACTCATAAACCTTCATGACCAAATACCCACTTATTAGGCTTCTTTCTTAACAAATTACAATACAAACATGGGCTCACAACTCGTGTTTTTCCTGTTATTCCCTCTCAAAAAGCCTACAGCCTCACCTAGTTTCCTTTATAATCATTGCAAGAGTTTTATCATCCAAGAAAAAGTGGGCTGATATGGTTCTTCGCCACTTTAGAAACTGAGGAGCTATATCATAACATAACAGATACTGTAAGTATTTTGATATTCAAAAGGCTAATTCTGGCTCTATAAAATTAATTTCTGTGGATTTCTCTTTATCAGCTGAAAATCCACTCAAACCATTCTAAAAAGACCAGCACTTCAGAAAAGAGCATACATTCCTTACTCATGTACATCTTTTCCTTCAAATCATCTTTCACCTTCACTTCTCTTTCAGATGCTTCAAAAATTGTGCTTCCTATCTCGGTGCCCATGAATAGAAAAATGATTTGTCATTGATAGCATTTTGGATTTTGAACATGATTTTTCTGTTGCATTTCTTAATTTCTTTCCTGTGAATAAAGATAAACTAAAATTCTCAAACATAATAACGCTATTCACGACTAATAGCCATTTATCATTTTAAAAATCTTATAATTCTTGTTAAACTTAGATTTAGAAACCAATGAGGACAAGATCATGCATTAAATTTTATCAACAAAATCAGAGTAAATACACGTTTATCTGACCAATTGACTTGCTCCTTTTTGCATTGGTAGGAATACTTTCTGGAGCGACGACCTTTTGAACAATTAGCTTTTTAATGAAAGAACAAAAACAACACCGATTTTTCTTATTTCCTCTACTTCTAGAGGAAAAACTTTGCAGGACTGATGGCTCATCTTCGACAACCACGTCAAAAAGCTTCTGAAAACAACAGTTTCCTGCCGTAGTTACGATAAAGAAACTACCAAAACAATACACCTTCCTCTAGAGATCTATGGATCAAGATATTTTTGAATTTTTCTTCGGAGAAAGTTCAGAGAAATAATAGAAACTAAAGACAAGAAGCACCAAAAGATCTGCGTCTGGGCTGGATTTCGGAGTTATAATCTCCCTGATGGATACATCATATCAAATAACCATGTGGTAGCAGGAGCTATGAAACTGGAAAGTGGTTTCCTAAGCACACTACACTGCGACACTCATCAGGACGGCCAGTACAGACATCGCACTACTAAAAATAGAGACAAAGGGCTTCCTTATCTTAACTTTGCGAACTCGGATTTAGTTGAGGGTAGGACAATGGGTTCTTGCCATGGGAAATCCGTGGGGCTTAACTCTACCGTGACAGCAGGAATTGTCTCTCAAAAGGCAGAAATATGGAGCTTCTCCAGCCAGCAGTAGAACACCGATTGAGTTTTATCCAGACTGATGCTGCCATCAACAAAGGAAACAGTGGAGGTGCGCTGTCAAAACCTAAACGGAGATTTGATTGGGATAAACTCTGCAATTTCTTCATCTTCTGGATATTACGAAGGATATGGATTTGCTGTTCCTGCTAATTTTGGCTAAAAATGATAGAAGATATCAAAGAAATTTGGTCGCATTCAGAGAGAGGTTCTTGGGTTGGATGCTTTGCAGATTTGTCTAATGATTTACAAGTTGAAACATACAACCAAGAAATAAAAACCAGCCTAAAATCCGGAAAAAGGTATCTATGTAACGGATGTTATAAAAATAGTGGTGCAGAAGATGCAGAATTAAACTGGAATATCATCACTGAATGGACAATGTAAAAATATCGATGGATTCTCTGACCTTTTCGCTGGCTATTGGTATGCAGAGACCTGGGACAAAGTTTCTGTAACCTACATAAGAGGGGAAAAGAGCACAAAAGCTACATGCCGCTCTAAAAGACCAAAAAGGAAACACCTCACAAGAAAGCTGAGCCTCAGCGTAACTAGAAAAATAGGAGGGAATTTGAGCCCTAAAGCGACAGGTAAAAAGTAAGCTACGGACTAAACAGCGATTCATCGCTAGAAACATCGTAGATGGCGAGAACTCTCTAAAATAGGTGTTGTGGACAACTATGTCATCATGGAAATAAATGGAAAAACCTGTTAATTCTCAAAAAGAGTATATGAAAATTACAAAGGTAACTGTTTCTGTGGTTTTATCTCGACGAATGTGGAGGAGAGCCCACTAGAAGAGGTTTCTGTGCCTTAAAACATAATTTTTAAACTTATATTTGATTAAAATCTACAAGAATCTAAAAGATTTTTGTAGGGATTTTCTTTCTTAATTTCATTTTTCTACAAAAGTAATATCTTTGTGCCTATGGATTATAAAAACTATTTATCCGGTATTTCCTACGGTCAGACTCAGTCTGGTGCCTATGCTATTGCTGAAGAGGCAGAAACAGGGGATAAAACTGCCCATCGTGATCAGTAATTTCGAAGCTCAGTCTATCTCTATGGGACTAGAAAAGAGTAAGCTTACTAGACCGCTTACTCATGATTTGTTTGCAAGATTTATAGAGACACCTGCTATCCTGGAATCCGTTGTGATTTATAAGATAGTAGACAGGGTATTTTTCTAATATCTAATTTACCAATAGACTCATCGGGGATAGTATCACTCAGATTCTAGAACATCTGATTACGCGATTAACGATGGCAATAAGATTTGATGCGCCTGTATACACCACTCAGGAGAGTATTGGATGAAGCAGAATTTTACTAAAATCTGGGAAGAAGATGATGAGGGATACAGAAGAAAACATATCTGATTGTCATCACAGAACCAGTAAAAAGCATGCAAGAGCTGGGACAGGAACTAGATGAAGCCGTAAAAAAGAGTTTTGACCTCCTTTAAAAATTCAAGAAAGATAAAAATAGAAATCACAATATAGAATAAACAAAAAGAAATGAACATTAAAATCAGACTTATCATTCTAAGTTTCCTCAATTTTGCAGTTTGAGGAGCCTACCTTACTTCTATGGGAAGTATTTGGAGGTTCTATCGGACTTGGACAGCAGATTAGGCTTTTTATGCCGTGCAGGGCGCTTTTGTATCCATTCTGATGCCTGCCATTATGGGAATTATCGCAGACCGCTGGATTCCTGCACAAAAACTTTTTAGGAATTTCCACCTCATCGCAGCTATTTTCTTAGGAGCGGCAGGATATTATGGCATGCAGCATAGCGACAGCACGGACTTCACTACTCTTTTACTTTGCATTCTCTGGGTGTAATGTTCTACATGCACCATTGCCCTTTTTCTAGATTCAGTAGCTTATTCTGCTTTAATCAATAATAATTTTGATACTATAAAACCTTCCCACCCATCAGAACTTTTTGGGACGGTAAGTTTTCATCGTTGCGATGCTTTTTGTATGATTTTGCTGGATTTGAGAAACGGTGCTCTTAATTTTCTAATTCACAAGGTTTGTGGCTTCAAACACTGTATACTGTATCGCTTTCTTGGGAATTGTACGTGTTGCTTATGGTCCTTTTGCCTTGTGATCGATGAAGAAAACAAACTTATCGGATGCTGAACAAAAGCTTTGACATTTAAGGACAAGAAAGCATGGCGATTTTTCTTTTGTATTTTTCCAATGTTACCTAGAATTTTCCTAGATTACGCAACGGCTACGCGTTCACTTTCGTACGAGTTTTCAAGATATTCCACGCGGTATGCAGCAGTTCTTGGGGCGCTAATAATGCCAATGCCTTGATGTCACTTTCACCAAGTTTCCAGAAACGCTCTGTATCTTTGCACAGTTCACTCTGTTTTAAAAGAGATTTGGAATAAAAGAAAGTGATGCTTATGGCTATGTTCTCATGGTTCCTAAGATTCGGACTGTTTCGCTGCTTTAGCGGAGACCCAGGCAGTGGAGTTTGGATGTTTATCACTTTTTCCATGATTGTCTATGGTGTTGCCTTGATCTGCGATTGTATCGGGTTCACTGCTTCGTAGACCAGAGCACTGATGCGCAATATCCGCCTCTGTCTGCGCAAAGAGGTTTTTCATGATGACCAATGGTTTCGGCTCTACTATCAGGTGACTTGCAGCTGGAGGTAGTAAATCCACTATCAGATTTTCTCTGACACATAGACCCTGTCACTAAAGAGATGAACGGCTGGTATAGTTGCTTGGAGCTGTTTTGCATACTGTATCCCTTGTTGTGCGCTTTGATTATGTTTTATGATAGTTTTCAAATGCAAACACACACACGACTAGAAAATATCAATCATTAAAACACAAAATTAAAAACACACTTTCCATTTTGGGAAAGTGTGTACAATAAAACAGATTAAAAATTAAAAGAAATTATACAATTATCTTATTCCACAGCCTGCATAGCTTATAGAAACTACGCCACTTTCTAGGGTCTGCCATCTTACTAAATGCTGCCTTGCTTGTCAGCTCTTTTTCTTAGAGGCTATCATTCACCCTTAGGTTCTTTTCTGCCATTCTTCTGATTGGTAATTTTACGCTGTCCAGCCTAGATGGGAGGGTTTGCTTGCAAGCTGTCATATTGTCAAAAATCTCGCCACTTGCTGTTTTCTACCCGTGCTATCTTGTGAACGTGTAGGCTGTGCTTGTTTTCACTCCCTTTTTCCTTGTCAAATATGAAGCTCCAAGTGTAAAAGCGCCATAAACAAAAACATAAAGTCGTTTCATGTCAAAAATAGTTTTGTGGATGATTTGGAAGTGCAAATTGTACTGCCATTTATAGAATCTTCATATCGTTCTATGATGTTTTTCGCTTTTGAAATGTGAAAACCAGAACTAAACCTTTCTCACTCCTAAAAATGAGGCAGAAACTAGCTTTGTTAGGGTTAAAAACAAAGCGCATTTCTTAACAGAAATTAACACAAAAGACACTGAAAATCAGGTGTTTTATAATAATCTAATTTCAAATTTAGCTTCCTCGCTCATCATGTCACTTGCCCATTCTGGCTCAGTTGTACGTCCTCACCTTGGATTTTTGTAGTCCCTTCTCGCTTGCCCACTTTCTCCTCCACCATCCAGCGAGGCTCTCCGCCACGGGACAGTGGGCGTAGTCAGGGTCGTCGACACTGCCGCCTCGTCACTTATCTGCACATCATAAACAATCAGCCCTGGTTCGTCCTATATCCGCAGGAGTTTCTGGGTGCGTAGATGGTTTTGCGCCCTTTATAACCTCACTCTCCTAGCGAAACGCGACTGGTCATCCTATTTGTAATTTCATAGATTTCTCTTTTTCTATAATTATTCAGGTTTCGATCAATAAAATCTTCCTGTCTCATCCGGGAAAACGACCTATTAAACTGATTCGACATCTTTTCACGATATTCTACTATCCTCACCAGATCCTTTTCCTTATAATAAATTTCTGCCACCCTGGGAGCCGTCAACATCATTCGCTGTGGTGGGCTTGCTCCAGAGATATGTCATCAGTTCTAAAGAAATAAAACTCTTCCAATCACGAATTTCGAGTTGCAGTATCCAAATCTGTAACTGAAATTTCCGGTTTCCCCAAAGTCTGGAACTGGGACAGGCGGCTGAAAGACTCATTGATAAAGCATCCTTCGGGCAATCCACGGAAAAGTCAAATTCCTTGCCGTTATGGGCGCAGAGAGGATTACTCTTTTGCCAGTCTGGGACTGTTAAATACTAACTGTGGAAATACCCTTCAGCAGTTTTTCATCATCGTCTAGCCATAGAGAAGATTTGATTTTCAAACGTTTATCTTTTCCAGCATTTCCCACAAGTACAGATGATTTTGCCAAATTCCCTTCCTCAAATTCCTGCTCTATCCTGACAATGAAATCCACTGCTTGAAACTTATCTTCTCCGCGTTGTCCGCAGCGTTTTCTATCCAAAGATTTTCTTCTTCAGAGACTTTCGTTCAAGTTTCAACTTAGAACCGTACAATGTCCAGCTAAAATCCGTTCTATAGGAATACTTTTTATCATAAAAGCTAAAATAGGCTACAAAAATAAGTTTACTAAATGTGCTCGAAATATTTGAAAATCTCGTTTTTCGTGTTCTGACAATGTTAGGAAAACTTGACTATAAATTTGTTTCAATCTAGTTAAATTATTACGATCTAAAATTTTATTTGCTTTTGGTTTTATTTTGCCGTGCTTTCTTGCTCAGCCATGCACTTGCATGACACTAAAAGGAGAATTAGGGTCTTCTCTTCGATCCCATAGTAAAGCAGTGTGTACTGAAGAGATACCAATACATCAGAGAGCTACTGCGAGGGATTTGTAGGGTTATATGCCAAGCATTGATTAAACAAAGGAGAAATCCTGCTATGACGAGACTAGTACAAAAGCCTGACGGAACTACAGTCAGCTATCCTTCTTCGATATCAATTCTTTTACTTAGATTTTCAATATCTACTTAGATAAATAGCTGTGATCATTACACAGCTTTTATGTCAATTCAAATCATTTTTCAACGAGAGGCAAACAAGTTCAGATTGAGTGACTTTCCAAATGCTAGCTATTTTGTAAAGTGTTAGAAAATATTTCGGCAGGTTTTCCTGGCTTCTATCCTGCTCATATTGGATTTTTCAAAATCTGACAGCTTGCCAGGTCCACCTGCTGGGATGTTTTGCTCCTCGCGGAAGTTCTTTTACTGTACGTCACTGTCTTTACTCACAGGTAATTTAGCCAATCTGAACAGCCTGAAACTTAGTTAACAAAGTTGATAACTATTCCTCTCTTTTAAAGTTATCATGCAGCACTCTTTAACTATATTGCTGATTTCACATTTACCAGATCGAGCTAGCAATCATTAACAATTTTAGTTGTGTATGTGCGGATATTAGGAGATAACTATCATGCTATTATGACCCTGCATAGTATAAAAACTTTTGCTGTCAGAGACTGTACTAACCCATGAGCTTTTTGACACTACATCCTTCATCCACTTTTCTATCAAATAAATTTCTATATAAACCCTGTATACTCATATCCTTGGCACTCGAGTATGTTACTATAAAATCATAGTACAAGTATGTATGTATCGTGCATATCTTGATTTTCTAATTTGGTATATGATTTGCGACCTAAAGACGAGCAAGTTTATGAGTGACCAAAATACTTCATTCTTTAGAGATGCTTTTGAACTTACTACACAAAAGCTAGCAACGACAAAAGTTTACGCCCTACAGAAGTGAACTCATCTCTCAAAGACGATATGAAGAAAAACTGAAAAGACAAATAGAAAGCTGAGCTAGAAAGAACGTGCATAACTGGAAAGGAATAAAGACACACACTGACAGTGAGATTAGCTTTATGAACCGAGGAAAGGTTTACTAAAACTTTTGTAGCAATCAAGTTTTAGTCCATTTCCAGAATACTGCAAAACTAGAAGGAATTAAAGAGAAATTTTTGGGTCTCAAAGAAATTCATAATGATTGGAAATATACATAATGACAAGTCAATACCTTTATAAAAATGAGTAATGGCAAAAAGATTAGCAAATGGTAATCTTTTATTTATTTAATTAGAAGAAATTTCTCTTGCATGAAGTGGAATGCAGCTTCTATCTGCCTGCGGCTCATGGAGTGAGAACCATGAGACATGCGTTTTCTCCTCACCTGCTTACGAACGTTTTCTGATGGTTTCCTTCTGCTGCTTCTGCGGGGTTGCGTAACTTTCCGATCAATTTTCTGAAATCTTCTACTACGTTGTCTCCCAAAGCAAGCTGCTACGATAGGCCCAGAAGACTGTAGCATTCTACTAATTCTCCATAGCTAAAGTGCTTGCTGCGTGAACTTCATGAAGAATAGCATCAGCTACTGCTAAGCTGAGTCGGGTTTCATTGCTTTGATTTTAAAGTCCAGCTTCACATTTTCGAAAATCGCTCCGTGTGCCCGATCTGCTACTGCATCTGGCTTAATCGTGTAGTAATCTAATCTTTCCAGCAACTATTTCTGAATTTATTTCTGCATAAAGCTGAGTTTAGTTTATATGTATATTTGTAATATGGCACGATGTTGATAATACCGATGATTCTCATAGCCAAGTTGAGTTTCCATGGTTATTAGATACCTCTTATGAAATCAGTTTGCAGGAGGTTTTATTTTTCAACTTTTTCATTGTCGAGTTTGGCGAGCATTTGGTAAATATGATAGATGAGATTCTATGTTCGAACTGAGTTTTGCGATAGTTAGCTAAGTTTTTACCTCTACGTGAGATTTTAAATTTACAGATTTTGCATTCGATAATTCTATATCTGCCCGTGACAAGTGTGGCCCATGTTGTTCTTTATGGAGCCAAAGGAGAAGTCTGGACACCACAGGCAGCTTGGCTGTGGTAACGCACGTCCGTGGCGATACGAGGACAAAGTGTTTTCAGAGAAATGCTGTACGGCACCAGCTGGTGAAATCTGGGTGAAAACTCTGCGTGCAACGCTCTGAAGTATCCTCCAGCAGCTAAGGGTGGCTCGACCAATGCACCGAGGGCGAAAGTATGGCTAAGGTTTATAGCCATGACTGATGTTAGATAAATAACAAGCACTTTGATTTTTCAAAGGACAGAATCCAAACCTAGCAACTTGTCTGTTATTATGTTTTGGTTCTATTGATAGATGAAAAGGAGTCGGATGCGAAAATCCCGAGCTGTGCTCGCATCAATTGCTGGTTTCTACAAAAGAAAGCTACTGCTCACGCGGGAAGGCGTGAAAGATGCAAAAGCCAGGGTGCCGCAGATATAAATTTAATATACGAAAAACTTTCGGAGGATATGGTAAATTATGATTAAAGAAGTATATTTCCCTAATCCCGTTTGGGTGAGTAGTCTCCTTTGCTCCTGCACAGAGATGATACTGAGTTTTATCGGATAAAGAAACTAGACGAATCGATATCATTTCCAGAGGTTGTATCAATCTCTCGGACCATTCATGTCACACGCTCAGCAATCACCGGAAACTCTTCGTTTCTACCTCTCTACATCAAAGAAATGAGGAGATATGGTGCTCTTCACCCTCTTCAGTGGCGCTTGCACAGCAGACAGCTTTCATCTGGAGACGCATCAATATCGATTCCCATGGTACCCAGGGCAGGAGATGTAATAATATTGGACTTCTTAATTTTGACAAAATCAGCATAAAAGCTGGCGGTGGAAGCTTATTTCACCACAGCACAGTGCAATCGGTGGGAACGATACATTTTGGATGGCGATCAACGAGTTCGGAAAAGGAGTTAACGAGAGGCATTCCTCAGTTGCGTCTTTTAATGCCTTAGATTAGCGCGAAAATGGCTGCACAGCAACGTGACAAATTTTGTAGCAAAACTGACACTGCCCTTGCCACTAGCGAAAACTACTTCTGAGTCCATCAAGCACATGGCAGAAACAGGCTTACTACCAGTACAACTACTCTCTCTCGGCTGCCCTGTCGTGGCATGATCATCAGAAGAATCGCAATGTTTTTCGCTGTGGAATACAGGGCCGCGGCATTATCCCGATCTCGAAAGCCGGACAAAACAGAATATGCCGCGATGGAGCAACGCGGTCTAAGCAGAGCAGTTACGGCGAATTTCATAATGATTTGAGACTGGCTTTTCTGGGCCGAAAAGCCACGATTATTACTGATGTCGATTTACAAAGCAATGGTGCAGAGGAAAAGCTTGGCTCGTACACATGCTGGTAATCTTATCAAAACCTAATAGTTCAGCGTCAAATCTAATAACGAATACCAATACAACACTGCCGGGGATGTCCTCTGGGAATTATAGAAGCTAGAAAGCACTGCGTTATCTGGCGATTGCGGCTAATAAAAATTTGGCTTTTCAGCGCTGCTCGCAGAAGAGCTCACTCAGAAAAGATTTGGTGAAAATGGCGAGAAAGTCCTTATCTCGTGGGCTCGCGTATCGATGACAAAAATTGTTCGGTAAACACTAAAACGCTTCTCAAAAATTTTAGATATCCTACTATTGATTTATACTGGCAGCAGGCGGAAATCTAGACCTAAAACCAGAGCTGCATACGTTTGATCAATCATTTATTCAAGTTTAAAAACCTCCGTATGAACATAACTTCTACGATGAGTATGAAAATCTTATCTCGGTGGCTGCCTACTTCATGCTGGATCTGGTCATGATTTTAACTTATGTCATCAAGCTCTGGGTGGTGAAATTTGTGCGCAATTACACCCATGACTGGGCGAGAAACAACTTTTGAAAAATAAAACCTTTCTTACACCTGTACCAGCTCCAAAGACTCTAGACAGATCACTTTCCTGTGCTCAGAAGCATAAAAGCCAATGGACTTATGTTCACTGAAAAACAAATGTATTTGACTGTTATCAAGGAATATTTACCGAGCGAGAAGTTTTTCCGCAACGACTGGTAGAAAGCAAAAAGCTGAAAACTACCTCGTACACACCATCGTAAATGCAGGAGTGGGTTTTGTTAAATAGAAAATATCACTGAGCGGAAAGATTAACATGTCTTCTAAATCGATGTACCAAATACTTGAGCGACTATCGCATGCACCTTTGACTGTATCGATTTAATATCGATTTTCATGATTTACATTCTAGAAAATTTGAGATCACAGGGCTATCGTCTCTTTAGCTAACGACTGTTTACCTCTTGCATAACCGAGGATGAAGCAGATGCTTGTCATTCCTGCAGAAAAGCACGAAAAGCAGATTCTCATGTACGTGCCGAGTCGCGTTCGGAACTCCCAATGCAGAACTAAGCTACATCAGCGAGGTTTTCCCTCCATCAAAACGACATCTACGAGCCGGTACGAATGGGAGAAAACACTAGGAGATGTCCTTCGGCATACAGTTTCCCACAGCGGAGAAGCCATCTTTGTGGCTGACGACTAATTCCTAACAAAAGTCATTATCACTGACGGATACACTTCAGAAAAAGCCGGAAATCACGCAGGATGTAAAGAAGCTCTCGTTGCGTCACTTTCGTAAAGGAAATCGTCGGGCCTGTGTGCCAACTGGCACTTGCGGCGGAGAGCAAAGCGCGCTATTTATAAATACGAAAGAATAACGAGTCTGATTAAAAATCCCTAGCAGCGATGCCGTTTGGAAAGAATGGCAGCTGCTGGAACCAATGTATTTGTTCAAAACGCTGGTTTTGGAGACCGAGAGCTCGTGACTATCGGTTTCCTCCACTTCTAATAGTATAACTTGGAACGGATGACTGTTTCTTGTCGTCATCGACAAGCGAACCATTCTTATATACAGCGTTTGTTCTCTGCGATGCAGGAAAAGCTACCGAAGCTGAGTTCTGATATCGTGCAGTCATTCGGCGGACGCCTGCGGTGCAGTAACTCTCACAGGAATAAAAATGCCAGCAACATTAGAAGTAGACAATGGATACATCTGATTTCACTAGCGAGGGAACTGGAATTATATTCTACAATGCCGCTGTTGCTTCAGCACTGCTCCACAGCGGCCCTGTGTTTAGTGTTGCAGAGGCACGAGATATTCCACTACTTATGGTTTGACACGTAATTGATAGAGCATATACATTTTCCGATGCCAGGATGGTTACCCAAGCGACGGTGGTATCTATACTGTGAAATTCTAGTATAAAACTTTTCTCTTTCGAATAGGGACAGGTGCTTTTACAAAAGGTGAGACAGATTGGGCTTCAGATAAAGCGATCTTCTGCATCACTGATTCTTTTGCGGCTTCATATTTGCATTCGATTTCTCCTCGACGACAGCCTCTTTTGCTCTTTGCTTTTGAAATTCCTATCTCTCTGGGCTTCATGTAAACATCTGCATGGCCTCCTCCTTGTATGTAGGCTGCAAATTCTATACATGGTCTTTTCCTCCTTCACTTTCGCTCATCGTCTCGTATTCGAAATTCTTCTGGTGAATTTTTCCTGCCTGGAGGGACACTTTTGTCCATGATATCCGCCTTACACAAAGGATATACAGATCCTCTAAATCCTCTCACTGCATCTAAAAAGCATCCCTGCTGCGCACTATCAGGAAACATCAATCACAGGAAGTCAAGTAGCAATCGGTCTTGAAACCAATTTCACCATAGACATATTTCGTATCCCTTTCCTAATAGGAGTTTCAGCCTTGGAATATGGTTTCACCATGTTTGAGCCCTAAGAGTGATGCCGTGTGGATATGATCCACTGCTCCTGCCATATTTTTGTTGGAGCCGCCCACATCATGCAGCCAGCGCTTTTCACCTCAGCAAAAGATTGTCCATGTGAGGATGTTATCCACCACTTCCACGCATGCGAAGTTATCTTTATGCTTTGCCCTTCGCTATCTTCTCCCTTCTAATGCTGTGAGCTCTCTGTTAAAACAACCTCAAAGCCTGTCGCCCGAGTTTCTAATCCTGCGGAAAGGTTTTCGGATAGCATGATTTTATTAAAACTCCACCATTATCCGCTCCACAGTAGATTGTTTCATATTCTTTTCGCTGCCCTTGTGGCTTCAGCGATGTTCTAGCGAAAAACCAAGTGTAGCAAATGCTAATGGCACGCATCATTCTCAAAGGAGTCATCCGAAATATGTTTGGACTGGTTCTAGTGGAGTTCAAGTATCTTCTGCTCCATATCGCCTTGATCCAGTCGCCCAGGTCTATCAGTTCTCCAAAATTATCTTGTGAGTAGGTGAGTACCATCATTTGGCATATCTCGGCGTTTTTGGTCATCTTCCAATGTGCTGACTCCATCTTGAGGATTGCGGCTGTCAGCACTGCCGCTCCTTTTCAGCACCTACCAAGTCTGGACGCAAGGTCTCTGCTTGAAACAGGCACATGTGCGTGAGTTTGACAGAACTTTTGGTTTCGGGATTGATGCTGCAACGGCTTGTGCTAGTTCTCATCCCTCTGCGTTACAAAATCTATGCGTATGAGGGTCTCTGACCGGTAGCAGGTCTCGACGCGCCGACAAACAGCCTTATGTACAGACTGCCTCTCATCATGGGCGACCCTAGAAAGTGTTCGAGATATCGATATTTTGGTATAAGTTACTTTCATCCACATAAAAGGATGTCGTTATTCTGGCTTACCCACTGACGAGCGGCAAACCAGGCGCTTTGAGTAGTTACCAGGTGCTGTCTTTTTGATAACCCATGTGAATCAGAGCCCCTCTGCGCGAGAATGAAAATCTTGAGTCCTAACCGATGAGACGAGACGGGCCAACTATATGCACTTTCTTATGCTAATTTATTAACATGTTTTGTTAATTTGCTCTTCAAAGTAGCTGCTTGTGTTTTGTGGATGATATTTCTACTAATTTATCCAACAAAAGAAACTACTTTTGGTGGTGCTCTGGAGTGCACAGCAGCTTTACTTTCTTCATTTCTTAATGCTTTCATAGCTGTTCTAGCAGTTTTGATAGTATCTAGTATCTGTTTCTTCTCTTCTCTTTTCAGACTGCTCTAATTCTAATGCTGACTTGCGATTTTATAATCGTTTTAAATATTTTACAAAAGTGAAATTTATTACTACACTATTTTAAATTTAGTAGCGCATTGGAGATTCGAACCCCTCACGCAGGAATGCAAAATCTTGAGGTCCTAACAGGCAGACAGAACAGGCCAACTGTTTCTTTTGCGTTTGCAAATATACAAACTTTTATTCTGCAAAATGAAAAAGTGTCTACTGTGTGTGAATCTACAGGATGCCTTTTCCTCCATCTGCTTTCTGGTTTTACAGCGGCTTCTTCAAAGGAGTTTTCTACATTTCCCGTGCAGTACTGTGATGCATGTCTCCTAACACTTTTCTCTTTTGACATCTGAAATTTTATTTACAGGAGAATCTTTTGGCGCAGCCTTGATGGCGGGCAGCCAATTCATAATGGCATAACCTTGTGATAACTTTTGGTCGATGTAAAAGTGACTACTGCAACATTTTAAATCCCAGCATGCTGAGCCGTTTTCAAGTTTTCATCGTCAATGGATGCGCAATTAGTCGTGCTGTAATAATATCCGCCACACAGAGCCATCCTTTATGAGAATGAAAATATATTTCAACCCTGTGCATGTCTCCTTCATTATGTTGGTTACAAGAACTCATCAGCAGGATACGACTGTCCGTTTTCATTGGTTTTCTGCTTCTTCTTTACTGGCTCTGCTTTTTGACATTTCTATCCAGTCTCTTCTTTATAACTGACAACTGGCTGATATACGAAGACTCCGCTATAGCTTCTTGCCGCTTCTTAGCTGGATATATATTTAGCTGTAACCATAATCACTAACCGAGCCCATTTCTATAAAGTGCCGAGGCATGAGCATTTCTGACGAAGACATGTGGAGGTTCTGCTGTTTGCACTCCTCTTGAAAATCTTTTGTCTTTATTAACAAATTTTCTTCCACAAAACTACCTATCAAAGGCTACTTTCTAGGTATTTACTTTGTTGAATTTTTAGGCAATCAAGAGATTCTGAAATTTGGGTCGCATAGAAGCAAAGGGTCTCTATCCTGCTCATCGAGGATAGATTACATCGTTCTCGGCTTTTTGCTACTTCTAGATCTTTATTTTGATTTGTGCCCTTGGACAGAAGTTTTCTGTCCCGCAAAGCCTCTGTTCCTCTAGAGAGAGGTTACTGATGCATAGAAACAAATCAGTCCGCCTTATCATGATTAGAGTTGAGTTCGTTCTGATCAATGAAGGATGAGAATCTGTCCTGGTATATATAACTTTCAGATCTTTATCCAACTTCTCTCCTACCAGAGAAGTCACAGCAAAGGAGTTATGTCTTTTCATTTAAGTTTTCCCAGTTTCGAATATGTTCATGAGCATGCTCCAAACACTCACAATGACCACTGCTGACCTGCATCTAAAATAACTGAGTAAACTTTTCTTCTGAGCTTAGGCGTGGGATGAAAAATAATGTACAAAAGTACATGAGTTTAGCTCTTGATAGTTTATTTATTCTCATCTATTTAAATTAGTATTTTTGAGACATGAAAATCTGACCATTGATATATAAAAGTTCGAAATTTCACACTTACAAATCACCAAATTATCCTAATTTTAACAATAACGCTGACAAGCCCTAAAACGTTGAAGAAAATAGGAGATGCTGTCGTTCACGAGTAAACGAGACGATGGGGACATATTGCTGGGCGAAAGCAGAAAACAGCCGTTTTGATGTTGAGAGAGATGACTTTGCCCTTCGATATAAACGCAGATAAACTATCAGTTGACGCAGATGCTGGCTACATCAGTATAGACTGGGAAGGAGGAACTATTTTGTGCCCATGAGATAATGGTGGATTCTTCGGGAAAATATACAAACCTGGCGCATGGCCACACAGGGCGGTAAAAATGCGAGATACAACGAGCGGCTACACACAGCTATAAAACCAGAGCAAAGTACCAGCCTACAATGCTGAGGAACAGAGAGCAGCAGGGAAGCTATCTGTAGCCGACCAGAAAGTAAACGACTCTGATATTCTACATGAGAAGAGGTTTCTTTACAGCTGATGAGCTATTTCAGAGCTAAAGAGACGCCTTCCTGACTACCATCTCTCCAGCTCCCATCCTACGCAGAGAGCTTGTCAAAGGGAAAAATTCCAGGAAAAGTAGTTACAGGGCCTGTTGAGCTTTATATAGAGCAGGTTCTACGCCTCTTGCTCTGCATTCTCCTGCTTCCTTTCACTGGAGAAAAGAAGTGCGAGCTCATCATTCCCTAGTTTTGGGGAAAGGGCTGAGTGCTTGGGTTTTTATCTCCGTGGTTTAGGATCTATCAGCCATTGAAACCTGACCTAAAAATACTCACTGACTACTACACCAAGGAGGCTGGAACGCATCCGCAGAGGTCAATTACAAGAAAACTATAAATACAGCGGTACTTTTCCGTGGTGATATGAGACCACCATAAGAGGAATAAAGGTCTTGATTCTTATTCAAAAAGTCAAGCGCCCACAGAATATATTGGTCTCATCAGCTGGGTGCAAATAGCCAATCCTTTTCACTGCAACTATCTGCTTCTGTGGATGTGCGCAAGCAGCCGATTTTATGATAATATCATCGCTGTCTTACCTGTTCAAATGGAGGACATGCTAAATGCCCATGAGAACTCGATCCAGTACACACTGTACCAGATTTTCTAAATCTACCCGCTAGCACTTGCACTTTCAGGGACCTTACCTATTCGCTGTCTACTGGACTTACTAACCTAATTTCCATCCCTCACTGCTGAGTGTGAACCAGTTTTATCTATTCAAAGCTAAAAGATGGCGTAAGAGAAAGGACTAATAAAGAGACATCACGGTAAACATCTAAATTTGATTTCCAGAAACGAAGTCAATGCACTCCAAAACGAAATGCTACACAAAACAATGTGGGACAAAATGAAATATGGAGCTGATGTATCACCATTTTCAGCTCTGCATTTTTGCGATATTTCAACCTGTCACCCTCTGCATCCACAGATAATATGTTTTGAAAGCAAATAGACGATTGACTACAACTCTGCACCATACCGTAGAAACCACAGATGTACAAAGGGCATCACACTGGATTTAGCACTTTTAACATGCAGGTGACTTCCGTGCAGACGACGCTCTACGGAATGCTGAACTCCAGGAAAAGACAGCAAAATCCAAGCGATAAGACATGTCTTCACGCCGAGCATTAGTGTTTTCCTACAATACTGATTTCAGCGGTGAGAGCTGGGGACATTATCAAAAATACATAGACGCCACAGGAAATCCTGCTTTCGTACTGCTGCTGAAACGGAGGTCCTGTGACTTCTCTAGTGCAGGTCTTTCCAAAATCAGTACTTTTTAATTTTTAATAATAATATTGAAATGAAAGTGAGATCAAAAGAAAGACTCTACGGGGTCAACGAAAATAAAACTTTTTGAAAACATTGATTAAAATTTGAGCTACAATGCCGCTGCGCCTGCCTTTGAAGTGGTCGTATATCAACATCAATGCTCAGAATTCTTTCTTTAATAATAAATTGAGCCCTGAATTACAATGCATCATTTGGCTATCATCTAAAATAGCATTTACGCTTCAGGTTCTAAATAGAACAAAGACTTGACACCAAATTGGGAATTTCAGACTGCTGTACTTTGATGGAACAAAATCTCATCCTCCACGAGATTTTAAAAACCACAAAAGACATATCAGAAAGAGGCTGCACGCCATGATGAGTGAAACCATCTGACAGTGTGGTGACCGCTACGCTCGTTTTACATTTAGGAACTGGACGATGAGCATCTGCACCAAACTATTCCTACTAAACTTACTCTGCAAAGAGGTATGGAGACCGCACTGCATCCATCGGAGCAGATGAACGTCTCTCTCGACTTACGCCTTACTGGAATATCACGGAAGCGCCCATTGTGAGCTTGGTTAATAAAAGCTTTCTCGTACTCCAGATTGAGGCTTCGCAAAGAGACCAAAGGAGGTTTACGATTACACTTTCAACTGGAATTTTATCGACGAGTAGGTGCGGGTGTATGAGTTTCTTCATCGGAGATCAAAGCCAATATCCTGAAAGATTGCCGTAAAATGCAAAACGCAAAAGCTTCCCACAATCTCTACAAGCTCTTTCTAAAAGAGAGAATTTTGTGTCTTTTGCAAAAGTATGAAAAAGGTAAATGTTTCTACTCAGGATGCTCCTCTTGCTGTTAGACTTATTCACAAGCTATTTTGGTGAATAGCATACTTTTATTTCTGGACAGATTCCTATCAATCCAGAAAATGGTAATCTTGTAGAGAATGAGGAGAAACCCACCAAGTAATGAAAACCTAAAAGCCATTCTCCACGGAGCTGGGGCTGGATTTTCTAATGTTGTAGAGAGAGTATTTTTCCACTTACAGATATGAAAAATTTTCCTTTTGGTAAATGATATTTACTCTTCATATTTCAGTAATGATGATTACCCTGCCAGAGAAACCATACAAAGTAGCCTCCCTTCCCAAGGTAAGTGTAGAAATTTCCATGATAGCCCACACGAATTTAGTTATGAGTTTTTGAGAAATACTTTTTGCTGTACTGCTGGGACTTGGTGTCGCCATGCTTATCATCTATCGGTCTGAATCAACTCGAATGGATGAACTATTCTCGGCTTCACACCTTTGAAAAATGGAGCAGACTATTGGAGGACATGCGGTAGAAACAGTTGGTTTTCTGTAGCATTATTGATTTCTACAGGAGTAGCATCCACCATTGGAGGTATCACCACTGCTCTGATTGTGAGCCAAAGTAGCCTATACCATCTTGATTGAGTTTATTCTGCTTTTTAGCCGTTTTAGATATTGTCTTTTTCGGATACCACCCTACTTTTTATCAGATCGGAATATTCCTTACGATATTTTCCTTTTTCTTGGGTTTGGTGGAAAAATTATAGAAGTTATCTTTAACAAAGAAGACAGGAAAAATCCAGTCAAACACAAACATCAGGGAATAAACTCTATGAGCTGGGAGGTATTCTATAAATTTAGACTCGGAAGAAGCTGTGAGTTCAGTTAGCAACGGATTTGAAAATTTTGTGAATTGTTCTCCTCTTCTACAACGGATTACATCGATTGGAAAAATCCAAAATAGATAGATGATATCCCCTTACGATGCTAGATTTATACAGACAAGAAAAACTATTTACATTGCTATAAATAGTTTTTCTAAAAAGCTGATTTTTCAGCTTTAAAATCAATTTTAGCTAAACACGATTATCATCTAACTGATTGTGATACAGATGAAGAAGTCACCTTGGAGCATATCTTCGTTCTGTTATTTTGAGTGTTTTTCTTCGCTTTATTCCTCATTCTCTATTCTCTTTCCTATGTCTTTCAGTTTAGAATATTGTTCTATCAATGATGGCATCATCCAGACTAATCACAAAAGTCCAAAAGATATGTAGTAACAGAATAGATGTGCCCTGCACTTTCATAGCCTTGTGTTGCCATAATCCCAAATGCGAAATCAAACAACGCTGTTGCAAAAATCCTACACAAAAATAACCAAAAGCCTCCTATTAGAAATCAATATTCTCAATTTTGTCGTAAATTTATAATGTTTTTGAGATGTTCTATTTTTATTTTTCTATCAAAATACACCTCGTTTTTCTAATCAGTTGTTTAGTTTTTGAATATAATTTGTCATTTATATGGCAGCATCGATAGAAAACCAAATGATAATAAACAACCCTAAAAACCCCAACCCAAATTTCCAAAAACAAAAGCATAACGAGCCCTACAATAGAAACCAAAGAGGTGATGAATATCGGTAGATGAAGTTCATCAACAAACTCACGAGAAAGAGCCACACGAGCCGCTACCGCAGAAGCATCATTACCTTTTATTTCTTTGATTAATATCATAGGCTCCGCCATTCTGCATAAATTTAGTGAAAACCTGAGTGTCCACACGCCTTCTGAGCGTTCCCTATTGTCCACATAACAAAAACGACAACAGCATAGAATGGCATGCAAAAACATCTTCCTTTAACTACTCATTAATCGCAAATCCTGCAAAAGAGGATATAAAATTGCCATCAAATTTTTCCAGTGCAACCAATAAAAGTTAAAAACAACTGTCTCTTATTTTTCTTTGCAGATGTCTTTTAAAAATCTTTCCACATACTAGAGTTAATTTTTATTTTTCTTCGCATCTTCCCAGAGTTCATCCATCTGTTCTAGGCTCATTTTCAAGACAAAACCAAATTTCTCTTGGACTAGTTTTTCCATCTCCTGAGCAGAAATAAATTTCAAATTGGTCTTTTCCAAAGCGCTATCAGTTTAGACCTATAATTCTGAATAATTTATCAACGAAAAAGAAAACATCACCCAGCTCCATTTCTTTTTGTCCTATCAGTCTCTGCATGAAAATTCTGACAACTCCTCTTCCACTTTTTCCACGCCTCTGCTTCGTTAGGAAAATCAAATCCCGCCTCTCACTTTATCTTGTATTCTATACGCCTTTATCATCGACGGGCAAGTCCCTTCGGAACGCCCGAAAGCACAGATTTATTCCCCTTCTTTTAGTTTAATTTTTCCCAATTTTGTTTCACCGTTTCTGCATCATCTGCTTTGGCATCGCCATAAATATGCGGATGGCGGTAAATCAGCTTTTCACAGAAGATTGATAACATCCACGATATCAAATTTTTCCTTCTCCGAACCTATTTTTGCATAAAAACCAAATGCAGCAGGACATCTCCCAGCTCTTTTTGATTTCATCCATATCCTCTTCCAGCAGGGCATCGGACAGCTCATAGCTTTCTTCCAGCGTGAAACTGCCGTAGGCTCTGCATCGTCTGCTTTCTGTCCCAAGGGCATTTTCCTCAATTCATCCATGATATCTAGTAACCTCCCAAAAAGCTTCCTGTTTTTCTGTTTTTGTATGCATTTCTGTGAATTTTTCTTCAGAATTTAACTTAAAATTACAGACACAGCACTATTCGAAAAATAGAATAAAGGCTATTTATACTAATCAAACATTTACTGATGACTATTCTCTGGTTGCTCTGCTTTTTACAAAAAGCTGTTCGGGTGATGTATCCTGCTGAAGAATGTTATACCACTGAGCCAGTTTTTAATATCTGAATCATATACTCTCTCAACATCATAGTTTGAAGCACTTCACTGCAAACTTCTCAACTCCTCTGGAGTAGCTTTGTGAGAAATAGTAGCTTTGTAGTCTTCTTTTGCTATATTTTCAGATACATCAAAGAGGAACCTCATTATCAAAGGTATACATAGATATGTTGTCAAAGACTCACTTGGCTGGTGTTAGAAATACTTATTTTTCTGTGTAGTCACATCTTCTATAATAAACCCATTTCTCAGTTGAAATCAACTTAAACAACCCTGGTTTTCCAGAAATTGAAATAATTTTTCTAATTGCATATTCTAAATTATTCTATATTTTTCTATTCTTTAATTACTTCGGAAATCGCATTTTATAGCCTACATTTACATTTCCTTCGCTGATTTTATTAAGCTTTCCTTTGATTACTTTTTCTTTAAAACGCTGGAGTTTATCCGTGAACAAAATTCCCTCTATGATGGTCGTATTCATGCTGGATAACTCTCGCCTCTCATGTCAGAGAAAGTTTCTGTATTTGTACGAAATTTTCATCCAAATATTCTATCAAATCGTTTCTTTTCGCGAAACATCCTCGCGGACATCTCGGTATACTGAGGCATCCTTCATTGAATTTCCATTCCTTTCCGCTTTCCTCTAATATTCTTGCATTGATAAAAACTTTCTTAAAAATCCTTCAGCTTATCTGCAATATCCAAATAATCTTCATCCTCTGCCAATGGGCGGATATCAATCACAAAAAGCCTGATATCCAAGCCTATCTGCGGTGCTGCAAGACCCTATTCCATGAGCGTCATACATTGTCTCAAACATATTGTCTATCAATGTTTTCAGCTCTGGATAGTCCGGCGTAATATCTTTACATTTCTTACGAAGAACAGGGTCTCCATAAGCTCTAATAGGTAAATCATAGTTTTGTTCTAAATATTGTTGTAAAATAAGCGTAGCGCTTACCTTATCTATCAATCCTTTTTCTTGTCTCTGCTTCTTATTTTTGCCGCTTTGGCTAATGAAATACAAGCTATTTTTAAAGTAAATCTCTCATCAAACCGCACCACCGATACCTCTGGAAATTCATTCTGAATTCTTCTATAAACTTCGAATATCCTGCTCCACTTCGGACATATTTCCCTTCAAATCTGTAGGAAGCCCTATAACCACCTCATCTACAGTATTTTTCTCAAAATATTTTCTCAAAAACTCGATCAAAGCGGTAGTTTCACAGTATCAAACCACTGGCTATTATGCGTAAATCATCTGTTGCAGCCAGCCACAACGTACCAAAATCTACTGCCAGTATTTGTCCCATCGTGGCAAAAAGTAATAAATATTTTTCAGATAATGGGAAACGAGATGTAGGATTTAGGGAAATCTTTGATGAAGATTTTTCTAGTTTTCCAAATCGAAATAAAAGATGATAATGATTAGAACATCTGGGATTAAATTGTTTATTGCAGTTCGGGCAAGAATCCGCATTCAGATATTCTCGATACTCAGCACATTCCTACAATAGCCACACAAAATAGCCTTCTCATCCAGTTCTTTAGAAGACCAGCGTTTTGGTTCATGATCTTCCAGAACATTAGACACAGATAACATGGATAAAAAGTCTCGCAACACTTGAATTTTTATAGCAATTATGTCCAATTCGCTATGATAATGTTCACAGCGAGTTTCCTCATCTACAAGTAGTCCTTTTAGTTTTTATCATTTGATTTACCTCAAGAAAAATCCAACTCTGGAGTTGGATTTTATTTATATTATATTCCTCTTTTATATACAGCTACATAAAGATCTGGTTTACCATCTCTATTATGATCAATATTTTAGTAGTAGAACTCTAATTTCACCATAAAGTCACACTGATAAGATTCAGTTCTGATTTAGTCCCATCATTTCAGTCATTGATATTTTTTGCAACAGCATCATACTGATATATTTCCTAAAAACTCTCCTTTGTCAGAACATCTTCTATCACTACCTGTTTCATATTGATGCTCATTATAAGTATCATCATTTGCAAAAATGATACCCATTATTAGTCTGACAACCTACTAATTCACCATAATCTAATATAGTATTTTTATCTCTTCCATCATAGATTACATATCCTGATTCTTTCCGTATTTTCCCTACAACTTCTGATTTGAAATACTCAGCATTATATTCTGGCCCTCCATCTCTATAACATGCCGAAATAGTCAGCATACCAACAATAGATAATATTACTTTTTCATAAAAAAATGTTTTTATTCAAGGCAAATATAATCATCATTATACAAAACCTATTTGCCTTTTTACATAATGATTTATATTCCAAACATCATCAAACGCCCTATAAACTTAGGGTTTCGGTGCGGTTTAATTATATTTACAAATTTCTAAATTATTTTTGCGAATTCTTTATTTATTAAATTAAGAACATCAAGTCAAAGAATTCTTCCCAAAAATCTTCTCACGAAAATTTTTCTTCGTGTATTCTTTCGGATTGGCAACATTCAATTTTTTAAGCCTTCCTGACCGCTTTTGTATAGATAAAGAGCATTTTTATCCCTGACATAATATACATAATTCACTCTTGACAGAAGATTTTCCATAGCCATCACAAGGAGAAACTACCTCTACAGAAGAACCCACAAACTGCATCGTCATAAAATCTCCAATGTTTTTATTATCTTTTTCTCTATCAATATTTTATCATCAAAAGCAAAAAGCCAGTTTCAAATCCTTAATCTTTGATTTATATGAAGATATATTTTTCTTCGTTTTGCTCTCACGCTCCCAATAAAACAGATTTTTTACCATCCGCCCAAAACGCTGGCTGCACTTATACGAATAGAGCCCTTGATTTTTATAAAACACAAACTTCTCAAAATCAACATTCTACAGAAGGCTTGGATTTAATACTAATTTCGCATCACTATTCATGCCTAATCTAAGCTCATAGTTATTCTCTCCATCGCTATAAACATCCTCAAAAAGCCTGTTTTTAGCTTGTCTTTATGTTTTACTTCCGAAACATCCAATTCATTTCTGTAAGTTTAAATAAGCTCTGTCTTTATAAAAACAATTTACTTTTCCGGCTTAAACTCTGCTTTACTAGCCACAAAATAAACATCACCTATACCCCTAAGCGAAGCCAAGGAGTAAAACCAAATCCCTCCTCGTTACCAAAAATCAAGACAATGCCCTCAGCCATATCTGTCTGACTTTCAAATTATTAAAATTACCATCAAAATCCTGCTTTCTAAATTGTGCCGTAACATCCGTAAAAACTGGAAAAATCCACCAAATGAAAGTATCTTTCATCGTAAGAGAAAAACTTAGTATCGTTTTCTTTAAAAATCTGGGTTGTTTAGGGTCTAAATCTGGGTAATCCCGCATTTTTCTGATCTACACGATAAGAATACACCTTTTTATCATCTTTCATAATGTAGAAATACCCATCATTCACCCTATATCCAGAAGCCAAAATAACAGGATTTACAGGAAATTCAGGAATGGAAACAAACTTAAACTCATTACTATAAATATTAAAATCAAATAATGCCACACACCACTGATTAAGAACAAATTACCATCCATTACTTTTGGTAACTTTCTTATTTTCAATAATTTTCGTGCTTTTATACTTTTTCAAAAATAACCTCACTATCAGGAAAAACATAGTAAAAATAAGCATCCGCAACTATCGTATAATCACCATTAATACTGACAAATCGTGCATCTTTCAGCGAAACTCCTTCCAATAGTTTTTCCCATAAGAAACAACACCTATTCCATTAGGGTCTTTATAATATTCACCAAAAACACCTTGCCATTTTCCACTTTTACACTAATTTCTCTCCTTGTATGGTAGCGGTAGCGATCACTTGCTTTCACCTCATAAAAGACTGAAAAAATAAAAACAATAGAACAAATCCTATTTTTAAAAATCTGACTTTCATACTTTCACTTTATTTGAATTTTTCTTGGCTAATTTAGTGTTTTTAGGCTAAAAACCGACTTTTTATCTGAATTTATTTCAATGTTTAAATCAAAAACTCACCTCAATAACCGAAAACACAAACTCAAAAAGAACGAAAATAAAGATAAATTCACTATTTTGCCGATTATTTTTAAAAACTTTTTATATAAAATATGCTTTCAGTTCAGGGATTAGGATTACATCATTCAGGGAACTATTTGCTTTCAAAATGTGAATTTTACGATTAAAAAGAGAAGAAATAAATAGGCTTAGTCGGGAAAAACGGCGCTGGGAAATCCACACTCTTAAAGATGCTTTCAGGCGAAATCAGTTTTACTGAAGGAAATGTGATTCCGAGGGAAACATCACCATTGGTTTTCCTTAAACAAGATTTGGATTTTGTAAAGGAAGAACCGTTTGGGAGGAGACCATGCAGGCTTTTTGAGAAGATAAACGCCATGAAAGCAGAGCTGGACGAGGTTAATCATCAGCTCGCTACCCGCACGGATTACGAGAGCCAAGCCTATCATGACCTCATCGAGAGAATGACAGAACTAAACGACCTTCTGCACCACCACGATGCCTACAACCTAGAAGGAGATGTAGAAAAAGTACTGCTCAGGCTGGGTTTCAAGGCAGAAGACTTTAATAAAATCACTGATGAATTCTCTCTGGCTGGCGAATGAGAATAGAATTAGCCAAACTTCTCCTCCAAAAAGAACGATTTGATGCTACTGGATGAGCCTACCAACCATCTCGATATGGAATCCATCATTTTGGCTGGAAAACTTCTTGAAAGACTACCCTGGCGCTATCGTTCTCGTGAGCCACGATAAGCAGTTCATGACTGCTGTCTGCAACCGAACTTTTGACATCAATAATAAAATTGACGACTATAAAGCCAACTACACCAAATACCTTTGAACTCAAAACAAAGAACGAAGAGAAAAACTAGAGCAGGCGAAGAAAAACCAAGATGCTGAAATCAAACAAATGGAGGACAATATCAATCGTTTCCGCGCTTCGGCTACAAAAGGCAAGTTTTGCTCAGTCTTTGATTAAAAATTAGAAACATGAGCGAATGAAAATAGACAATGAGGATGTTTCTAAATTCAATATTCGTTTCCAGCCGAACATCACGCCTGGGAAAGTGCATCTTCGAGGCTGAAAATTTAGGGTAAAGCCTACGACAAGCAGGTTTTTGACCATATGAATTTCTTCATTCAAAGAGGAGAAAAATCGCCCTTTGGGACAAAACGGACAAGGAAAACCACCCTCGCAAAGATACTTGCGGGCGTAACCAAAAGATTACACAGGGAGCTGGACATGGGCACAATGTAACATTGGGTATTTTGCTCCAAAACCAAGGAAGAAGTCCTTGACCCCTAATGAAAACCGTTCTCCAAGAAGCCGAAGATGCCGACAGAAGAGACCCGCCCGCGCGAGAGAGACCTTCTGGGAAGCTTCCTTTTTCAGGGGATTCCGTAAGCAAAAAGACCAAAGTGCTTTGGGGAGAAAAGAAACCGACTGGCGCTGTGACAACTCGCTCCTTCGCCTTTAATACGCTCATCATGGACGAGCCGACCAACCACTTGGATATCCAGTCCAAGGAAATTATCAAATTGGCGCTTCAGAACTTTGAGGGACGCTCATCGTGATTTCACGACCGAGAATTCCTGCAAGGGCTCTGCGACAAAATTTTGAATTCCGAGATGGACAGATGAAAGAATTTTTGGGTAATATTGATGAATATCTAGATTACCGCCAAAAGAAAGCATCCGCGAAGTTTCCATAGAAAAAGCGAAACTAAGCGAAAAACCTGAAATAAAGGGAAAAAGCTGAGTCTGTAAAAGCTGAACCCGCAAAAACACTTTCATCAGCAAAGAACAGAAAAACCTGCAAAATAAACTCAAAAAGCAGAAGAAAAATTGCCGATTATGAAGCAGAAATCGCTGGTTTAGAAGAAATTTTCAGTAAAAACTAATCCAACTGATGAAGAACTGAAAAATACAACCAACTGAAAGAAGAACTGGCAGAAATCATGAAAGAATGGGAAGAAATCATGGAAATCTGGAGTAATCTCTAAAAACTCTTGATGAAAAAGCGTTTGTTTTCATTTTAAAAACTATTGGCGTTCTTCTGGGGATAGTGGTTTTGTATATTGTTCTGGGGCTTATGCTTCCTTTGATAAAGTTCCTGCCGAAGAAACCTCCGACCCGAAAACCATTCCTATGTATATCTATACCAATGGGATGCATACGGATTTGGTGGTTCCCCATCAAAACGGAAGTTATGGACTGGAGCCAGATTCCCTTTGAAAAATACCCTTTCCAAAAAGAACTGATTTTACCTATGTGGGCATCAGCTGGGGAGATAAGGGATTTTTATCTAGATACACCCACTTGGGCTGATTTAAAAGGTTTCTACAGCGATAAAAAGCCGCTTTCTGGATGAGTGAATCTGTCATGCACTGCACTTTCTACGAAAAATGCAGAAAATGATGACTGTAAGAAAATAATGCTGACCAAAAACAGTACAGCGATTTGGTTAAATTCGTCAAAAACCAGTTCAAACAAGATGAAAAGGAAATTTCATTTTAATAAAAACGGATGCTGTTTATGGAAAAATGACGCTTTCTACGATGCCAAAGAAAGCTATAATTTCATGCAGACCTGCAAACACTTTGGGCGAATAACGGACTAAAAACAGCAGGACAAAAGGGCAGCACTTTGGACCCTTCTGATTTTGGGATTTTTATCATTATAAATAAAAATATAATTTTTATTTTTATCTAATCGTAAAAGATTATATTTGCCGCCAATAAATACACTATAAATTATATGGAACCTACAAATTATCAAAACCCTACAGAATTTAACATGCCACCCTAAAAACTGGTTGGTAGAATCTATTTTAGTTACTTTTATTTTGCTGTTTACCACTTGGAATTGCTGGAATTATCAATGCTTCTAAAGTAGAAGGACTATTCCTAGCGGAGACATTGCAGGAGCTAACGGCTGCAGCCGACGCTAAAAAATGGACAATGTATGGTCTATTCGCTCGGGTTAGCTGTTATTGTATTATATTTCCTATTTATATTACTTGCTGTTATAAGTGGAATGGCATCTTAAAACTATTACTAAAATGGATTGTAGGTCTTTTGTTTATTTTTATACTTATTTTTAGTATACAAGACCCACAACCCATTAGATAGTGCATTTTTCCCCAAAATGCCCATTCAAAGTGGCTACTGGGTATGACTGCGCAGGATGTGGTTCACAGAGAGCTGTCCATCATTTATTAAACCTAAATATTGGCAAGGCTTTCGGAGAAAACATGCTTCTGGTAGTGTCTATTCCCTACATCATCGCTGGATTTTTATTTAATATCTATAAAGACAAACAAAAATCCTATTTTTCCTAAAATGGCGAAGAAGACTTTTTGGTCTTCATGCCACCTATAGTCTTATTTATCGTTATTTCTTTCTGGATTCTTAGGAATATTCTTTAATTTTATCTTTTTAGAATATATTCTCTCAATTTTTCCTTGGTAGAACTATAAGTCATAGCATCGACCACTTTATAGTAATTTTTCTCGGTCTACGCAGTTGTCATATGCTGTTTTTGCCAGCTCTAAAACGATTATCATCAAAGGAAAGCGCTTTCACCATTTGGACTATCTGCTGAGCGGTAAAATTCATTCCTTTTTGTGCGACATAGAAAGTTTCCATTTTATCTTTATCAAAAAGGCTTTCCTGCATAACTTCTATAAAACTGCCCAAACTCTTCATTGCTCATCATTGGTTTTATATCCACCAATATTTTGGAAAAACTTGATTCCATTATCATCAATATTTTCTTCACCAAAAAGATAAAGGTCATAGCCGTCAAAAATCTAACAGCAACCTAGTATTTTCCCTCAATTCCACCTGTGTCCTATACACCAAGATATTTCCTTTTTCATAAATTGACAGCATCTGTATTCCTATTTAAATCAAAGAAGCGATACCTTCCTGTGGAATTTTTCCCATCATCTGACCTCCTACTTACGCGAAATCGCCCTTCAAAGGAAAAACCCTAAGCCACAACTGCGGCTGTCTGCCATCTCCATACATATTTCTATTACGGAAAAATGCCCTCTATCAGTGGGATTTTCTCCTACTTACATTTACTTCGTTTCTAAATTTCGTTATCCTAATATCTTGCGCATAAACAACCGAACATAAACCTAAAAAGGCTAATAATAAATATTTTTCATTTCATCAAATTTGTTTTCAAAATGAAAATTTAATGCCAAAAATTTCTAGTGCTTATTTCATTATGTGATTTTTTTATCATTAAAAATATGTATCTTTGCCGAAATTTTAAAAACTTAATGAATTTATTTTAGCGAGTCCACTTAAGTCCTGAAATCATCAAGGCAGTTGGCGAATTGGGCTATGAAAGTCCTACGGAGATCCAAAAACAGACCATTCCTTTCATTTTATCAAACATCAGAGACCTTATCGCTCTGGCACAGACGGGAACGGGGAAAAACAGCGGCGTTTTTCTTTACCTATTTTTGGATATGATAGATGATACCCAGCCGTAAAAATACAGCTTTTGGTATTGGCCCTCAACGAGGAATTAGCGTTACAAATTGCCAAAGACATTAAAAACTACACCAAATATTTTTGCCGAATGTGAAAAACTACAGCAGTATATGGTGGAAGCAGCATCACAGACCAAATACGAAATTTGAGAGAAAAACCTCAAATCATCGTGGGAACGCCTGGGAGAGGTGATTGATTTAATCAACAGAAAAGCTCTAGACTTCTCTCAAATCCATTGGCTGATGTGCTCGATGAAGCTGATGAAATGCTGTCTATGGGCTTCAAGGATGATTTAGAAACTATACTTTCTGAAACTCCTGAAACCAAGCAAACACTACTATTTTCAGCTACGATGAACAAGGAAGTGGAGAGATTTCTAAAAATTATCTTTACCAATCCTCATCGTATTTCAGTAGGCTCTATCAACGCGGTTAAGAAAACATAAAACACGAATATTATGTAGTAAACTACCGTCAGAAAAAGAAGCTCTAAAAGGCTGATAGATGCGAATCCAAATCAATATTCTATCATTTTCTGCCGAACTAAAATGAAACTCAGGATGTAGCTGATTTCCTAATGCAGAACAGCTATGCTGCTGATGCTCTTCATGGGGACCCTCTCACAAGCGCAGAGAGACATGTAATGAAGAAATTCAGACTGAAAAAAATATTGACATTCTAGTAGCTACGGATGTTGCTGCCAGAGGACTTGATGTAACAGCCCTACCATGTAATCCACTACTCGCTTCCTGATGACCCAGAAGTTTTCGTCATAGAAGCGGAAGAACAGGGCGTGCTGGGAAAGATGGTATCTCTATGGCTCTGATAAACCAGAGGAAACCAGAAAACTAGCCAAATCAAAGGTCAAAACGAAAATAGAAATTGTAGAAAAACAAATTCCAAAAAGGAGAAGACATCATAAAAGCCCAAGTAGCGGGAGTTTTCGAGCAGCTTTTCACGGAACACGAGGATTTCTTTGACTTTGATGACAGCCTTATCCCAGACCTTTCCAATTTCTCAAAGAAGAATTAGTACACCAATTACTTCAATTCCAGCTGAAAGATTTTAGCTCTTTATTATAAGAATAACAATGATTTAGCAGCTCAAAAACTAAAAGCCGAATCTGAGAACCAAAGAAAGCAGAAGAGACAGACGAGGAGAGAGACCGAGATAGAGATAAAGGCGGCAGAAAGTCTAGAAAAACAATGAAAACATGGTGAGATTTTTCTTTAATTTAGGGAAAAAGAGACAAATTAAAGAAAAAACTGATGTTCTGAGACATCATCAACCAAGCCACCAAAAATCTAAAAACGAGCTGATATCGAGAGATAGAAGTTTTTAGAGAAGTTCTCTTTCTTTGAAGTTGAAAATCTTTTCAAAAAGATATCCTCAATAACATTGCCGCGATGAAATTCAAAGGAAAAGAAATGCGCGCAGAAGTAGTGAACTAAATAATTCCCTATAAATGTATTTTAGATTAGTGCATTTATAGGTTTTTATTTTGTAAAAAGTAAAATTAAGTTTATATTTGTAACTGAAAAAAATTTATACATTAGAACTCATGGGAATTGGTAATATTTTTAAGGGCATTTTCAACCCGAAAGACACAGTTACTTTATTTGAAAAAGTGGCAGCTAATCTAGTGGAAATGTCTGAGTATTTTCATAATGGAATTCAGAATTTTGATGCAAATGATGAATCTTTCTTAAAGAAAATTCACGATTTCGAACATCAAAACGATGACCTTATGCACCAAATTTACATGGAGCTGGGTAAGAATTTCATAACTCCTTTTGATAGAGAAGATATACAGTCTTTAGCTACATCTCTGGATGATGTGTGGACTATATCTACGCTTCTACTAGATATATTTTTTTCTATTCAAAAAGCCCTGAAACAAAAGGCTTACCAAGAGTTTTTCCTTCTTATCCAAAAAGCATGTATAGAGATTCAGAATGCTATCATCAACCTTAAAGATTTTTAAAGATTTAGAGGCTGTGAAAGAGTCATGCATCAAAAATCAATAGTATAGAAAAATATTGCTGATGATGTGCAAAGTTCGGCTCTAATTAAGCTATTCGAAACCAATGACCCTATTACCATCATCAAAGCACAGCAGGTGCTAAACTACCTAGAAGAGGTAACTGACAAGGCGGAAGTAGCTGGTGTAATGAGCAGCATCATCATCAAATACGCTTAATTTCTAACTCTAACTAAAAATAAAGTATGGAACTTCCTGTACTTCTCATAGCAATCATTGACTAGCCCTTGTTTTTTTGACTATATCAATGGGTTTCATGATGCGGCTAACTCCATTGCTACCATTGTTTTCCACAAAGGTTCTCACGCCTTTTTCAAGCGGTTTTGTGGGCGCTTTTTGGAATTTTGCAGCTTTTCATTGCTGCTTATATCACGCAGTCTTTTAACATTGGAAACACCATTGCTAAAAACAGTAGGCGAGGATTTTTATTAACCTTGAAATTATTGTCTCTGGGCTTATTGCCGCTATAGCGTGGAATTTATTAACTTGGTGGCTTGGCATTCCATCCCTCTTCGTCACATACACTTATTGGTGGGTTTCTTGGAGCAGCGCTGATGCACGCTCTTCATGGAAATTACATTGAATTTAGAGAGTTAAAATGACAACGCTTCATTTTTGAACTTATCAAATTATCTTTCGAAAAACTATTCACACTAAAGATGTGGTAAAATATGACAAAAAGTCATCCCGATATTCTTATTCATTTTCCTAGCGCCTTTTTATAGGGATGTTTGTTTCCTGTGATTATTACGCTTATCATCGTAAATATTTGTAAAAATCCAATCCTCATAAAGCTGAAACAGCATTCAAAAGACTACAGCTTGTATCTTCTGCTCTATTCAGTCTAGGACATGGGCTGAATGATGCTCAGAAAATCATGGGAATCATCGGCGCGGCGGTTATTTATCACTATGTAAGTGTAGGAGACCCTGACTACATCAATGCTCCTGATAGATTTAAATACTTTACTGAACATTTCATGTGGGTTCCTTTGGCGGCGCATATTGCTATTGGTTTAGGAACGATGAGCGGAGGATGGAAAATCGTAAAAACGATGGGTACTAAAATCACGAAAGTAACTTCATTAGAAGGGGTAAGCGCAGAATCTGCTGGCGCTGTGACTCTTTTCATCACTGACCACCTAGGAGTTCCTGTTTCTACTACCCACACTATCACGGGTTCCATCATAGGTGTTGGTCTTACTAAAAAGGTTTCTGCCGTAAGATGGGGGTATTACTGTAAGCCTTCTATGGGCTTGGCTCTGACAATTCCTATCAGTGCGATAGTAGCTGGAATTACCTACATCATCGTAAATATGTTCTAAAAATTTTTCCCAAAAATAAAAAGAATTAAACCACCCATGTTTATCAGAAAAATTGGTGGTTTTTGGGCTTATTTTTCATTTTTAAAAATTTAAATTTGCTAAAAACAATTTCATCATGCATTTTGCTGAAAAATACATCAATTTAATTTCTGAAAGTATAGAAAAATACAAATTCGAAGAAACTCCCTTTGAGCTGTATCAGCCCATCAACTACATCATAGCAAATGGAGGAAAACGCCTCCGCCCTATGCTTACTCCTGATGGCAGCGGATGCATTTGGGGGAGATATAAACACCGCAATAAAAACCAGCTCTAGCAATAGAATTTTTCATAATTTCACACTCATTCATGATGATATAATGGATGATGCACCTCTGAGAAGAGGGAAGCCTACCATTCATGCTATACACGGCATCAATACAGGCATACTCTCTGGCGATGCCTTTACTTATCAAATCTTATCAGTTTTTCGAAGATTTAGAACCTGTTTTTGTTCAAAAAGTGTATTCACTTATTTTCTGATACAGGAGCGAAAATATGTGAAGGACAGCAAATGGACATGAATTTTGAAAAAGAGATGATGTAAGCTTTGATGAATATATCCAAATGATTACTTACAAAACTGGCGTTTTGAGCGCCGCTGCACTAAAAATAGGCGCTTTCATTGCTGAATGCTCAGAGCAGGATGCGGAGGCTCTCTATCAGTTTGGGATTCATCTCGGAATAGCATTTCAGATGATGGATGATTATCTGGATGTATTTGGTAATCAGGGAGATTTTGGAAAACAGGCAGGTGATATTTCTGAAAATAAAAAGACCGTTTTATACCTCACTGCACTAGAAAAAGCGGATGAAAAACAAAGGAACTCCAAAACTGGTATTCCCAAAAGGCTGAAAGCCAAGAAAAATAGATGCTGTTTCTAAAATTTTCCTAGATACAAAGGCGGATGAAATCACATTAAAACTCGTGCAGGAACATCATGATAAAGCTCAAAAATACCTAAACCAGACTAGTCTAATTGCAGAGAAAAGGAATCCTTCTTGGCTCTGGCGGATTATTTATTAAAAAGAAATATTTAAATCTTGTCTATGAAATTTCGTACTGAGGTAGAAATTCTGATTTCTGATTCAAATTTCGGATTCTTTGTTTTTCGATAGGGTCTTGTTTTTGCTAACGGAAATTTCTGTAAAACTAGCTGACAGCCAGTTTTCAAACGCTGAACAATCCTTTTTGGGACTCTCTTCAATCCTTGGGCTGTGAAAAACAGCATTCAAGAAATTTTTGAAAACAAAATTTACACAGAAAAAAAGATTTAGATTTTTATCAAGGTGAATACTTGAGTTTTAATCATAACACCTCATTTAGCTCTGATAATCAAGAAGAAACACTCAGAAAAATCAATAAAAATAAACCTTGCACACGAATTTCTAAAACGAAGCAACTGGGTGATTATCACCCTACGGAACGGCTTTTGTTTATGAGCATTTATCAAAAAAATATTTTTTTGTAGCAAACTGCCACAAAATTCCACAAACAAACTTTAATAAACGCCTTCTAACGGACGAAGAATTGGTAAATTCAATAACTGAAACTTGACACATTCTATCTGCCCAAAAGAGGCTCAGTTTCTTTTACATTAAGCCCTGTACGCCATACCAAAGATGGTTTTAGCAAAAATAATCTAAGTAAAGCCAAACTGCTCTGTGCAATTCACGAAGTTGTAAAACAGCACGAAAAACTACCATTATATCCCTGTATATGAAATAGTTATGGATGACCTTCGCGATTACAGATTCTACAAGGAAGACCTCATCCATCCGAGTGAACAGGCTGTTCTGTACATTTGGGGAAAAATTTAAGAAAGCCTATTTTTTTCTGATGAAGCCGATGGATTTTCCAACGAAAACCTTAAAATAAAAACAAGCTCTAGAGCATCGCCCAAAGGACAAAAACAGCGCTAAAACACCAATCTTTCCTAAAAACAGATACAAGAAAAATCATCCAACAGCAGGGAAAAAGTGGAGCATAAGATTTTTACGGATAATTTGGATAATTTTCTTTAAATTTGCCCTGCGAAATGCAATAGCTTTTTCATTTAAAAAAATCATGAAATTTTGTAATTATTGACCGCAAAAACAGATATATGAACAGCAAAAATACCTCTTTACTAAAAATATTTTTCTTATTTCAGAAACATTGCAGGATGGCACATGTATGGCTATATTTTGGTAAACTTATTGGTAGGGGCTATTGGATGGTTTGGGACTTGCTATGTTCATCCCATTACTGGGCATTGCATCTGGAATAAACACTAATACAGGAGACGAAAAACTCAGATGTTATAAATTTCATTGTCAATTTATTTGATTTCGTTGGTGTAAATGTAAATCTTGTAAATGCCTTGTTATTTATGGTTATTGTTTTTCTCGATAAAGGGAGTTTTCTACTATCTGAGAAGTGTCTATTTTATAAAAATAAGAGTAAAATCTGTAAGTCTACTGAGGCTCAACTTGATAGAAAAACCTTAATGAACTTTCTTATTCGATTACAAAATTAGAAGTTGAGCGCATCCAAAACACGATGGTAAAGGAATTGGGGAAAAGTAATCGGAGCACTGATGAGTTTCCTTCGTTTATTTACTATAGCACATTATCATGCTTGCCACTTATATTTTCCTTGCTTTTATTGCTAATTGGCAGTTTGCTATTTTGGTGGTGATTGAGGTTCGTTGTCTAATTTGTGATAAATACATCAACAGCTACACCAAGGAAAAAGCCACACTGCTCTCTAGTAAAGGAAATAGTTTCAATGCTGTTTTGATACAAATTCTTCATAATTTCAAATATTTAAAGGCGACAAACCACCATCGGTTATTTTTCAAAAACTAGTGGATAACATAGACGAACAAGATCAATCTAGGTGTAGGCAAAATCTCATCCATTGGGAGAAAGCCTCAGAGAGCCTTTTTACGATTGTCATCATCACAGGGGTAATTATCGTACAAACCTCTTATTTAGGGAATCTTTTTCTTCCATCCTTTTGAGTTTACTACTGTTTTTACAGAGCGTTAGGACATTTGGTGAGTATGCAGAATTCTTTGAATACATTTTTATCCAATTCTTCTGGAATTGACCTTTTGAGAATTTATTATCTGATTTTAAACATTATAAAGAACTCTTCACTATCAAGAAAAAGATTGAACACATTGATGACATCAATATTATATTTCATTGTCATTTAGAGGAAAAATATTGATAACATAAGTTTTTCTATAAAGAAAAATTCTTCTGTGGCCTTCTGTCGGAGAAAGTGGAGCAGGAAAACAACTCTGTTAATATTATATCAGGGCTTCTAGGCTCCTGATGATGAGTGAAATAATCATTGAAGGAAAATCTCTATATAAAACTAATCTTAATTTCTTTTCCGAAACCATCTCGGCTACATCACACAAGAAGCCCGTGATATTCAATGATTCTATCTTTAATAATCGTTACTTTTTGGCAAGAAAAACTGACAGAAACAAGGAAAAATTCAGACAAACTATTGAAAAAGTTTCTTTATCTGAATTTTGTTAATGAACTCTACGAGAAAGGAAAATACCCAGCTTTGGGAACAATGGAATCCTAATTTCTGGTGGTCAGAAACAGAGGATTTCCATCGATGAGGAACTTTATAAAGATGCTGAACTGCTCATACCAGATGAGGCAACTTCTGCGCTGGATACAGAGAGCCCGAAAGACACATCAAAAACAACATAGACCTGCTACAAGGACAGACTACCCTTATCATCATTGCCCATAGGCTTTCACGATATGTGGATATGATTTATCTTTTGATAGGGTAAAATCATAGCTTCTGGTGATTTTGACAGCTTAGTAAAAAGCTCAGAAAAATTCATGGTGGAAATCCTACAGGAATTGTAATACACCTCTACCCTCTTTCTACAAACTAGTTTAATCTATATTTTTGATTAGTTCTTGTTTATCCAATTGATTGGCTTCTATAATGTCATCAAAATGGTGATTTGTAGGCGTATTGGAAGAAAAGTCCACTATCCACACCATCTCGCTGCCATGGTTTCACTCTTTCCACATAATGATAAATATAGAACCAATGATCAGCCTTAATTCCTAATATTTCTTTAAACTTTCTAAAAAGTAATCGATTAGAGTAATTCTTATCGTGGCTGTATTATTACAAAAATTTGATATCAGTTTTACTCCTCCATTTCGTGAGAATACAGAGTTTAAGATGTCTTGGTCTTGCAGTTTCTGGTTCTGGGATTTCTTTCAGCGCATCGAAAAGTTTTTGCTGAATGTCCATTTCCCTCATTTTCTTTAAATTGTAAAGCACCACTCCTGCATTGAAATACTCTCTGGATTGGGTATTTTAGAACTTCTAGTAAAATCAACTTACAGGATAATCTGGACTCGTCTCCTTGTAAAACTTTTTATTTTAATGTATGGACTACTGCTACAAATGGCTAATTTATCCTCAAAATCCATATCTATGTATGCAGAAATATCAGCATTTACTATCAAATCACTATCCAAATAGAGAATTCTGTCATAATTCATGAAAATCTCTGATAAATAAAAACGATAATAGGTGCTCACAGACATGTAAGAATTGAGATAAAAACTACTTTATCTATATTCTCAGCTCATGAAATGTTATGCTAAAATTTTTATGAGAGTCTAAGCTGAGATATCGCTTTTGTTTATTTTTCTTCGCTTATAAACTCTGTAAGAATATGTATTTCATAATGGATATCTCATTTTTGATTACTTAATATGAAGTAATTACTACATCTGTGTATTTAAAATACTTATCATCACAAGTAAAAACAATAGGAAAAACACGTATATTATTATGTCTTTTGTGCAAATATAATAATTAAAAGCTTCATGCGCCTAAATATGGGCTTTTGTCATAATACTAAATGAATTGTTAAATTTTTGCATAGCGAAAATTAACACAATGACCACTTCTCAACTTACATTTACGTAGATTTATTGCGGCTTTTTGTTATTTGTTTATCACTTTGGAGAAATAGAAATATAGTGAGCATCTTAACTTAGAGAGTTAGTTATTTTATGTATTGTCTGGCTTTATGATGATTTTGGCTTATGGGAAAAAGGAACATATTTCTCCGAAAGAATATTATATAAATAGGTTTGCAAGAACATATCCATCACACATAATGACATTACTTCTTGCTATAGTTGCTAATCTTTTCAAATATATAAACTATTTAGAATATGTGAAATTTGATATTCCTTCAATGCTTATGAATGCCTTTTTAATTCATGCATGGATACCACAAGTAAGCCTTTTCCTATAATGTCCCATCATGGTCTATACTGTAGAAATGTATCTGTTGTTTCCTTTTTATTTTCAATTCTGTTATCAAAAATGGAGCTTAAATATATCGCGATATTCACATTGTCTTTTGGCTTATAGTGTCAGATAGGTATGAATATATTCTATTTTTCGGAATATTATGGAGGATACAACTCTTGGATAGATATTTTTTAAATTCAATCCTTTTCTACATCTCAATTCTTTTCTTGTAGGGATACTTTTTGGATTAATATTTCAAAATATACAATTATTCAATTTTAAAGCTGAAACTATGACATACCTGTAGTCATAGCGACTTTGACAACTATACTTCTTATCTATCTTACCAGAAATTTACTTATCCATAATGGTTTTCTATTCAATAACATTTGGAGGATTGATATTATTAATTACTTTAAAACACAGGCAGGATAACGAAGATTTTCAACAATAAACACCTCATCTATTTAGGAGAAATCAGTTTTGCTCTTTATCTTCTGCAAATACCTATTGGGATGATATTAACTCAAAATTTTCAGTGGGCAGGTATAAAAAATCATACATTATTCTTTTTGTTTATCATTTTATAGTGGTCATGATAGCTTCTATTTTTCCTATAAGTATATAGAAATACCTGCAAGAAATAAAAATCAAAAATTATTAGGTAATGCTTAACAGATTGACACATAGAATACAAGAGGCTGTTTCTGTTCTTTTTGGGAAAGAAAAAACAATTCCCTGAAAGATAAAAACCCCTCATTCCCCAGAACAAAATTATAAAAACCTAAAACCTTTCATCATAGAAGATGAAAAACTCAAAGAGTACCTCAAAAATACTATCAATAGAGTTTTTGTTTCTGCAATTTGAGAAAACCAGTACAAATGCAGGTGGAAATGAACTGAGCAATCAGGACAGACTGGAGCCGTCATTATCTTCACTAAAAAGTATTTCCCAAACGCTACATATACAGTATACTCGGATTTTGATTTAATGTAGAAGGTGTAAACTTAAAAAGTAGCCCACCCAGAAGGTTTAGACAAAAACCATCCCAGATACATGTATAGAGTAACGGGCTACTATAAATACAAATCTTTTACTAGAATCCACAGCGGATTTCAAATGTCTGATAGATTCTGATATGTTTGTCGGATGAAAGTATACAGACTTATATATCTTGCAGAATTATTTGGCTTTCGTACGCTCCTACTCCTAGAAATCTTGTCAAAAAGATATGGAAATGTCTCTTGATACCAAAACCTATCACAGACATGAGTAACGGCTAGTGGACATTCCTATAATCAAAGCCTGATGACCCTTTGGAAAGGAGCATGAATTAGCAGAAAAATATTATCAAAACTGCTGTGATATCTTACTAAAAGACCCTTCTCGTAACTCTCGTATCATGTGGCTTGCCGCTCATGACACAAAATATGCTCCCCTACCACCTCCTACCGAATGGTGTGTGTTTGTGGGAAATCAAGAAGGCATTGGCGATGAGGTCATTCTACATATAGGCACAGAAGTGTAGCTGAATATTATAACATATCTAACACATGCTTTTCAATTCTATTAGTTTTATGGGTATACCTATAGTCCCCTTTATTGGATATTAAACAAACGACTTAAAATGGCAGAACATATTACTTTTTGGTATCTAGCTATTACTTCTATTCCTGCTGGGATTTGGAGATTTTCGTCTTTTATTGTTATTTTCTACATTTTTAGATTATTTTTCAGGACTCCAGATTGCAAAACGGAAGATAAAAACACTCTTTGAAAATTTTGGTTTTGGCTTAGTATTTTGATAAATCTTTCTTTCTTAGGATTTTTCAAATATTATATTTCTTTGTAGGTTCATTTGCAGAACTTATGGGCAGTTTAGGGATTAAAGTAAATCCTTGGACTTTTGGAAATACTGCTTCCTGTGGGTATTTCATTTTATACATTCCACGGATTGTCCTATATAGTAGATATATTATACGAAAAATAGAGCCTGAAAAAGACCCTGTTATCTACGCCTTGTTTGTAAAGTTTTTCCTCTTTTAGTGGCTGGTCCTATAGAAAGAGCTACGCATTTACTTCCTCAATTAAAGGTAAATAGAGAGTTCAACTATCATAAAGCTGTGGATGGATGCGACAAACTTTGAGGATTATTTAAAAGTGGTCATCGCGGGACAACTGCGCCCATTATGCTAACATAATTTTTAATGATTATGCAAACGCCGAATACACAGGAAACTACACTAGCTTTTGGTGCGTTTTTATTTGCTATTCAGATTTATTGTGATTTTTCTGGTTATAGCGATATCGCATTAGGGTCGGCAAGGCTTTTCGGCATCGAATTATTAAGAAAATTCCAATTATCCATATTTCTCAAGAGATATGCAGAGTTCTGGAGAAGGTGGCACATCTCTTTCTACTTGGTTCAAAGATTATCTCTACATCCCCTTAGGGAAGCAGAGGAGTGACTGGATGCGAAATTCGTAACACCTTTATCATTTTCTGGTAAGTGGTTTTTGGCATGGGGCAAACTGACTTTCATGGGGATTCCTAAATGCTTTATTCTATAATGCCTTCTATCGTTATGAAAACCAATAGAAACAACCTGACATCGTAGCACAAGGCAAAAATACTCCCTTCTTTAAAAAGAGTTTTTCCAAGTGGTGCTGATATTCAGTCTGGCTACTTTCTGCTGGATTTTCTTCCGTGCTGAAAGTATCTTGATGCATTTTCTTTCATCAAGAAAATGTTCACGACCATGCATATAGGCATCGGATATCCTTTGAAACTAATAGGAGGAGATTTGAGTCTGCTTTTTCTTTATCACTATTATGTTCTGTTTTTCGAGATGGCTGATGAGAGACCGACTTTTTCCTCTAAGATTCGAAGATAAGGTAAAAAGACCATTCCGCTGGATGATTTAGTATTTTCCTAACTTTACTGATTATTTGGTTCCATGGAAAGGAAGCTGAATTTATATATTTCCAATTTTAAAAGATGAAAAATTTATCCATAAAATTTCTATTTTCTTTTGTTATCATTAAGTATAATAGGAATCTTTTATCTTTATCTATTTAATCTGCCTGTAAATTACGTAAAAAAATCTCCAAAAATATCATTATTGAGATTCTAATACACGCTGGGCTATGGATGATAATATTTTTAAAGTCTTATGCTAACTACTCCACAGGTGGTGAAATGTATATTTTGCCTACAGAAAACTGGCTATTTTAGAAAAACAGAACAAAATCGACACCTGCTATTATCTTTCAATCCACATATATTATTAACAATAGATGGTGGAGGATGGGAGATGGCGGTCCCATAGAAAACAGGATGGCTTCTTTTTACAGAGACTTTTCCTTTGATGAACACAAGGATATGTTCACTTCTATGCCAAGAAATTATTTTTAGTTCTTTTTTAGGTATTGAAAACATACTTTGGCACCCTTATTAAAATTGCCAAACTCACAAGAAAATTGGGATTTATAACAATATATCAAAATTTGGTCATATATACCATCCAAGATTAATGAAAACACAAACCAAGTTAGAAACATATCAATTCAAAAAGTCCTGTAATTACAAGAATGGAAGTGAAATATCTTGATAAAATAATCCAATTTTGTAATGACAATAAAATTCACTTAATCCTAATACAACCCTCCCTAAAAACTACCCAAGAGCAGATTATAAAAATTATGATCATAGGAGTTTTATGAGTTTTATGACAAAAATTATTCTAACATTGATTTTTAGATTTTTCAAAAAAATAGAACTCCCTAAACATGCCTATTACGATATAAACCATGTTGATATCATTGGCGCTGAATATTTTAGTAACTTTCTAGCTAGAGAGGGTATAAAAATCTTTTAAAATCTAAATATAATAGAAAATTTATGAAAAACTCATCCATAATCTATTTTTGTTTGCAGGAGCTGTTGTCATTATTTTGGTTTTATCTATAGTTTTTTACTGTTTCATATTCAAAACACCACAGACCAACAGAATTCCTTTTTAGGAGATTCAACTGGAAAGGCATCAATAAATACCAAAATAGCCCCCAATACGAAAAACTATTCACAAGGAGGTGAGGCTTATCTTTTACCTATTTCAAGTTAAAACAACTTATAAAAACACAAAAAGTAGATACTGCTCTTATCAACTTCTCACCTTCTAATCTTATCAATAACGAATTTGAGCCGTGGGACGCAGAAGGTCGTGAAAGATACCTGCCTTTTATAGATTCAGAAGGGCAGAAAGATTTATTTTTAGGAAATCCTAGCACCCTACATCAAATCTTGGACAGGTTTAGGGAAAAGAAAATTTTCATTTATTAAAAACGATACTATAAGCTTTTGGAGGATACACTGCAAATATAAAGAATTATGATGAAAATTATTACAAACCTAAAGAAGCAAACCCATATTCCCATTTATCAAACTAAATATTTGGATAAAATAGTCAAACTATGTAAAGAGAAAATATTCACCTGGTTTTTTGTGAATTTACTCAAATACATACATGACAAAAATTATCCAAAATACAATAGGAAAGAGTTTCTAGAATTTTATTACAAAAACTACTCAAAATATAGATTTCATAGATATTTCTGATTTTAATTTTAGCCAAAATGGGAGGTAAAGAGCAAGACTATTTTGTTGATATAGCACACACCTCAGACAAAGGAGGACAGGCTTTTTCTGAATTTCTAAGTAAAACAAGTCTTTCAGAATTATTAAAATCTAATTACAATAAAAATAAACACCATGATTGTAGGAAATGGACTTTATCGCTTCTATTCTACGATGTGAGATCGAGAAGATATTATTTTTCGCATCTGAGTTTCTAATTCCTTAGAGATAGAACTATCTGAAACTCTCAGAGAGAAGAAGACCTAATCAGGGAAACTTTTACACAAAATCTGACAAACTTTTTGTCTATTTTCCACCTGCAGCATCTATGATTCCTCAAAGGCTGACAGCCAGTATGTTCTGCATAAACTAAGAATGGAACAAATCATCGCTGAAAACTGCCCAAAATATTTATTATTAAGGCTAAAGCAACGCCAGTTGGAAAAGGAGGAAATCCCAATCTGCTGATGAACTATTTGGTCTCGTTCTGTCAGAAACCACCAAAAAATAAATGTCCACACAAAAAGCAACTAGAAACATCATTGATACTGAGGATATTAAGAATTTAGTTCTCAAGTTATCAATTATCAGAATTTTAATAAAGTGAGTCAATATCGTTATCCCTTCAATTATTCTATTATTGAAATTCTGAAATCATTGAAAAGAAACTAGATATAGAACCTCAGCTCATTCTCATAAAGGCAGGTTCTGGCTACGAAAATAAACATTCCTGATGTGGAAAATTATTTCAAAGAAAGAAACTTAACCAATAAAGAATCGTATCTTTGCAATATTCTAAGAAAATATTACATATAATAAAAAGACTTAAGATGAATTTCAAAGAAAACTAGAAAAATAAAAATATTAGTCACTGGTGGCGCTAGTTTCATCGGTTCTAATTTGGTGGAAAAAACTACTAGAGTTAGGAGCTATGGTTACTGTTTTGGACAACTTTTGCTACAGGACACAGACATAACATTGAGCCTTTTTTCAAAATGAAAAATCTCACTTTGATTGAAGGTGACATCTCGTGATTTAGAAACTTGTAAAAAGCTTGATGACGGACAGGATTTCGTCTCTGCACAGAGGCTGCTTTCTGGCTCTGTTCCTCGCTCCATAAATGACCCTATCACGAGTAATGATGTGAATGTGGGCGGTTTCCCTAAATATGCTCGTAGTAGCTAGAGATGCAGGAGTAAAAAGACTTGTTTGACGCTGCCAGCTCCTCTACTTGCAGCGACTCTACATCTTTGCCTCGAGTAGAAGACATCATCGGAAAACCGCTTTCTCCATATGCTATCACAAAATATGTGAATGAGCTTTACGCGGATGTTTTCAAAAAGAGTTTATAATTTTTGATACGATAGGACTAAGATATTTCAATGTTTTTTGGAAGAAGATAGACCCAAAATGGCGCTTATGCTGCGGTAATTCCAAAATTCGTAATCCAGCTAATCAACCACCAATCGCCGACTATAAAATGCGATGGTACTTATTCATGATTTTACTTACATTGATAATGTAATTCAGATGAATTTATTAGCCTTAATCACTGATAAAAGAAGAGGCTCTAAAATCAAATATATAACACAGCCGTGGGCGATAGAACAACCATCAAAGAAATGGCATTGAACTGCTGAAAGAATACCTTTCTGCCTATGATAACGAAATCGCAAAGTGGAAATTCTCCTTGGACCAAAACAGACAGGGAGATGTTCTCACCTCATTGCAAGGGTATAGAAAAAGCTCAAAAATCTAGGCTACTCGGCCGAGCCATATCTCGCGCAAGGTCCGAAAAGAAGCTGTAGATTGGTATTGGGAAAATTTAAAATAACTAAAAATGAAAACAGGTAAATTTGTAATTTCTTTGATTTCGAGCTTATGTGGGGCGTTCTGTACAAAAGAACCATTAATGACTATGGGCAGAACATACTGAATGTCCATCAAGTAGTTCCTCAAACACTGAATTATTCAGAAAATATGCTGTTTGGCACTTTTTTCTACTGCTGGTTTTCTTTCAAGACCAAAGAAGAATTATTGGCAAATTTACTCTCCATCAAAACCTCAAGATGAAGACAAATCGCTCGCCTTTCTCGTAGAAAACTCTTATTTCGAGAGTCTGGGCGAAAGTGATTTTAACCAAGATAAATATCATTTTTGCTCCTGCTCATCGATGAAATCAAAAATATCCTGAGCAGGAAATCGGCACCCACACTTTTTCCCATTACTATTGTTTAGAAAAAGGACAAACACTGGAATCTTTCAGAGAAGATACCAGAATGGCTGTGCAGATAGCAAAGGAACAAGGAATAGAGATAACATCGCTGATTTTCCCACGAAACCAGTTCAATGACAAATACTTACAAGTATGCTCCGAGCTGGGAATTACTTGTTACAGAGGGATCGAGCTTCCTGGTTGTATAAAAGCCGTAGTGGAAACGAGCCTATTTCGCTGAGCTTTCAGGCTGATGGATTCTTATATCAACATCTCTGGACATAACTGCTACTCAGAGTGATTACATAGAAACTCCTGTAAACTATTCCATCAAGCCGTTTCTATAGCTTATTGCCGAAACTGAGTTTCTGAAAGTTTAAGGCTAAGAAGAATAAAAGCAAGCATGACCTTTGCTGCTAAAAACAACCTAACCTACCATTTATGGTGGCATCCTCATAATTTTGGGGCAAATATGGAGGAAAATTTCAAGTTTTTAGAGAAAATCCTGCAACATTATAAATTTTAAATAAAGTATAATTTCCAAAGCTGCTACGATGAGTAGTTTGGCAGCATAAGATGAAAAATGAAGGATATCGTTATTTTAGCGGGAAAAAGGTGATTCCTCAAAAATCGTTTTCAATGCATTGGATAGTCAATTTGGCATTGAAAAATCATTGTGGAAGACAAAGAAAACAACATTTATCAAGAGAAGGATAAAAAGATTAGAATTTTCACCGTTGTAGGGACAGATTTTATTCAACTGATTGTTGAAAATTTTTAGGGCAGCACATCCAAAAAGAAGAGATGAAATCATGAAAGCAAACAACATGAATGCTGCGGAAACTCGTAATGATAAAACGATAAATGTTTCATCTGTAAATTCACTATAGAATTATTGAAGGACATAAATCCTGATTTAATCATCGTAAATGGGACAAGAATCATTTCTGAAAAGTGCTTTCGCCGTAGAATGCCCTTTTATCAATACTCATGCGGGTATCACTCCTAAGTATAAGGGCGTTCATGGAGCCTACTGGGCATTGGTAAATAATGATACTGAAAAACAACGGAGTTACGGCACATTTTCCGTGGATAAAGGAATAGATTATAGGAAGCGTGATATACCAAGAAAATATCACAATACAGAGCAGGATGATTTCTCAACATATCCTCTTATCCAGCTGGCTAGTGGCATCAAACTGCTAACCAAAGCAATGGAAAACTTTTTCAACGGAACACTATCTTCCCAAAAAGAAAGAAATCTAGAATCTATCCTCTGGTACCACCCTCATCATATGGGGGATATCTGTATCATAGAATTTTTAAAGGTGTAAAATAAACTTAACTAATAAAGTATTGTATCTTTGCAAAGTCTAAGATAATATTATATAATGAAAAACTAAAAATGAATTTTAAAGAAAAACTACATAATATATATTAAATCGCATCTCTATCTAAGGTCTCAGTAAATAGTATCAGTATTAAGAAAATCTAAACTAAAATGCAAATATAGACACGATATACAAGGCCTTTCAGGGCAGTGGCTGTCCTATTAGTCTTTTTCTTTCCATTTGAACCCAAATCTCCTATCAGGTGGGTTTTGTGGGAGTGGATGTTTTTCTTGTGATTTCTGGATATTTGATATCTGGAATCATTCTTCATAAAAAGAGCAAAAATAAATTTCAGTTTGTTGATTTCTATATTAGTAGGTTTAAGCGTATACTTTCCAGCTTATCTTATTTTTCTTTAGTTACATTTTTAGGGCTATTATGCTATATCTACCTTCGGATATTTTAGGAGTTAGAAATGGTGTTTTTGGTCATCTATTTTTATTCTAATAAGTATTTATCTACATTAGATACTTATTTTGGGATGTCCAGCCAAGAAAATCCTCTTTCATACATACATGGACGCTCGCAATAGAAATGCAGTTCTATTTTCTGCTTCCCATACTCCTATTTTTATATATAAGAAATATCTTAATTATGTGATAATTACAATCGTTCTATTAGGATATTCTTTTTGTAAATAGTACATATTTACTAATAAAGAAATGATGTATTTTTCTCCTGCAAGGATTCCTGAGTTTTTGATAGGAACATTGTTTGTAATGAATCAAGAAAAATACAGAATGCCACAAAAGGAGGAAGAGATATTATAAGCATTGTTTTCGGTTATTACTATTCTTGTTTCTTCTGTCTTTTTAGTGGAAACACCACCTTTTCCTGGGCTGGGTACTTTTACCCTTGTTTGGGGCTCGTTTTTATTGATAGATACAGAAGGGTTGGTTAGTGAAATTTTTGTCGAATAAATTCTTAGTTCATTTTAGGTGAATTGTCTTATTCTATATATTTGTGGCATTGGCCAGTAATGGTTTTCATCAGATATTATCACAATATTGATAACTATGTCTTTACGCCTTTGGAGTGTTTATTATCATAATTTCTACTTATTTATTAGCTTATTTATCTTACACCTTTATAGAAAAACACTTTTAGAAAAATTAAAGCTATAAAAATTTGTTTTTCAATGTGTGTTCCTTCCAGATTATTAGCTTCATTAATATTTTATGCTCCACAACTAAAACCTAAAAATGATAAATTTCCCACAAGAATATGCTACACCTACAATAGGTATAAATTCATGGAAGATTTTATACAGGAGAGTTTATGGGGATACAAATAAAAATGATTCTATTCTTTTTGTTAGGAGATAGTTATGCATTGGTATATAAGAATTTTCTTAGCACTTGTTGGCAAGGAACATGGGTTCAATTTTAGAACAGTTTCTAATGACACCTACCCTAGTTTCTGGTATTTCAGAAAAGATTTTTCTTCTAAATATACTAGATATCTATATGAAAAATATAGTTAAAATAGCTGATAATGAATTGAAAAACAGTAAAAGTAGTCATCATTGGTTCTATTTATCGTAAAACATTACTTCATTACAAGAAGCCATAGAAAAACTTGTGAAAACACTCTGATAAGAAATTTATCTTTTATATCTCCTATCCTAGATTAGATAAATCCTGTAAGGATTAACAGAGGATATAAAATAAATAAAAATAAAGATAATCATTACAATGTTTTTATCAAGATATTCCTGAAAGTGTGATAATTGATAACAACCCTAATGCATATTTTGATATCAAATGGATTATCACAGATTAAAGTGGACTGCTCTTCAGAAATGGAATCACCATGTACTATGAGATGAGGAACATATGAATGAGTATGGAACAACTATTTTAGCAAATGAATTTGGAAATGAATTCTATAACGATCTATTATTGAAAAATGAAAAATAGCAATTATTGGACTTGGTTATGTAGGACTGCCATTGGCAAGGTTATTTGCCACTAAATTCCTGTGGGTTTTGACATTAACCCAAAAAGAATCACGAGAACTAAACGCAGGACATGATGAAACTTTTGGAGGTATCTGATGAGCTTCGAAATCAGCCTTGGTTAAAGAAAATCCTTTCAATGCTGGTACCAATGGGCTTTTCTGCTCTGCTGACCTAAAAAGATATAGAAGATGCCAAATGTATATATCATCACCGTGCTTACGCCTGTGGATAGAAACAATCGCCCAGACCTTACTCCACTTGTAAAAGGTAGTGAAACGGTAGGAAAAGTGATTAAAAAGGTGATATTGTCATCACGAATCTGCGGTTTACTCCTGGCGCTACTGAGGAAGACGTATCCCTGTGGTAGAGAGAGTTTCTGGACTTAAATTCAATATAGATTTCTTTCGCTGGTTATTCTCCTGAAAGAATCAACCCAGGAGACAAAGAACACACCGTAGAGAAAATCCTAAAAGTAACCTCTGGTTCTCACCCAGAAATCGGTAAAGTGGTGAATGACTTATACCTTCTGTAATCATAGCAGGTACGCACCTTGCACCAACGATTAAAGTTGCCGGAAGCTGCCAAAGTGATTGAAAACTCTACAAAGAGATATCAACATTGCTTTTCGTAAATGAATTGGCTAAAAATATTTAACCTAATGGATATCAACACTCACGATGTGCTGAAAGCTGCTGAACGAAATGGAATTTCCTTCCTTTCAAACCAGGTCTTGTAGGCGGGCACTGCATCGGTGTAGACCCATATTATTTAGCTCAAAAGCACTAAGAGTACGGCTACCATCCAGAAATCATCTTGGCTGGAAGAAGAATGAATGATCTAGCGGGAAAATATGTTGCCGAGCAAGTAGTAAAAGCGATGATTAAGAAAAATATCCAAATCAATGGAGCTAAATTACTCATGCTGGGAGTAACTTTCAAAGAAAACTGCCCCTAGATGTCAGAAATACTAAAAATCATCGATGTAATCACCGCTTTGAAGATTTCTGGTTAAAGTGACCACTTACGACCCTTGGCTAATCCTATGAAGTAAAACACGAATACGGGAATAGACAGCCTAGAAACACTTCCTTCAGATAAATACTGAAGCGGTAGTTCTTGGTGTGTTGCTCACAAAGAATTTTTGGATTTAGACTTATCTAAACTCCTATCACAAAACGGCGTTGTTTATGATGTCAAAGGAATTCTTCCTCATTCTAAGGATATAGAATTTTATAATAAACACTCTCGAAAATACGGAGTATTTTCCCATAATTCGCCTTTTCCCTGTCGGACATCCCTGGTATTCCCAGGTCACATCTACCATCGTAGAAGGCACCAGCTCTCCCAGCTGCCATTCATCACGATATCCACGCTTTTATCGTATTTTTCGGCGATGAGCTCTGGTCGGTAGAATATTCTATCATCTCATCATCATCTTTTATAGAGGTGAAGTTATCGGGTTGTTGAGACTTTCTACAATCATCTGTGGCACAGGATGATTCGAACTCGTATTCCCTATGGTTTTATGCCCTTTATAGCTCTAAAAGGCAAAGCTTTTATTTGTTTCTAAAATAAAGGTACAAAGCCCCAGGAGTTTGTTTTCAAAAGTCTCAAAATGTAGAGGTTTCTATTTATTTTGTAAAATTTTGACAAGTGGCTCATAGGTCATTACATATAATGGTAAAATGGGACTTTTCTAATTTTATTCTTTCAGCTGGGCTAGTTTTTCCATTGTTTGTGGTTATTGATATCACATCCCAGAGCATACACCGTGTCCGATGGATAGACTATCAGCCCTCCTTTTTCAGGGGTTTCCACCACTTCACGATCTGCCTCTCCTGTGGATTTTCTGGATGAATTGCATAATTTTTGCCATTTGATTTAATATTTTTGCAAAAGTTAAACTTTTAAATGAAAACCACATAAATAAAATCTATGTGGTTTCTCCTGTTTTTAAAATTAAACTTATTGTTTTTCCTATTTTCGTTATGGAACTTAAACTCAAATCCCTATTTTATTACTTAGATTAAAATTAAAGCCTTTAAAGGTAAATTTTGATTATGTCAGTCTCTATGAGATAAAACAGGAATAAGCTGGTCTTAAAGCTGTCATTATTTTAGGAAATTATTGGTTTTGATGTATCCTGCTACTTCTGGTTTTGTGTCAGAGAAAATCGAATAAACTCTGCTACTTTCTATCTCTGGAATTTCTTTCTGATGAAATATTCTGAATCCACTCTTTTCGCTTATCCATATGGCGTTGCCTTTGAATTGGGTCTCATATTTTCCAGTCGCTGTTTTTGCTCTTTTCTTCTTTCTTTCCTGCATGAAACAGTGATGCCGCCATATTAAAAACTAATTCCCTGCAGGAACGTGAAATGCTTCAGCACTTGTTTTTCAATGGTTTCTGTTCCCAGCGATGGAATTCTTGCATTGACAGTCTTTTCTTGTCCAGAGTTTTGGAGTCTTTGGCAAGATTTCCGTTGCTAGTCTATGCTCATGACAACCACTTTCTATTACTACAGCGGATTTTTGCAGTTTAAAATATTTTTCTTTCCCTGAAAATCAGTAGATCGCCAATATGAGACAATCTCGGTCATAGCCTTTTCTTTACAAAAACGAATTTCATCTGTGCAACTTCGCCGAAATGGTGAACTTTCCGTTTTCATCTGTATTTACTCATTAGTTTTTAGATTGATAACCAATACATTACCACGACAAACCTTTCTTCCGTCTCCACTTTTCCTGGAAATACTCTATGAAAACCCCAAAATACTCTGAGTATCGTTATGTATATTATTTTATTCATATTCTTTTATGTTATTCATTTCAATCTTTTATGATAGATTCGGAACATTTCCTCCTAAAACCATCATAACTTGAGTCTGTTACACAGTTTTCATGTGTTTTTAACTTCTGGCTTCTCAACGATAGAAAACCCTAAAACTCGCTGAAATTCTCTCTCGCTTGGGGATTTTATTTTCTATAAAAATATTCTCTCCTAAAAATTCTTTTCACCCGCAAAATATTCAGCCTGCATTCCTTCATATTTATATAGCGTGGGTTTTCTCTCTCCGCGCGTCCCTGTTATTAGTTCTTCAAAGGCGTCTATATCAAGTGCGAGAAACTATCTTTCCATTTTGCTGGTTTGGGCTTGATTCCGTACTTCTTCACAGTAGGGACTTCTATATCCTTTTCAGTTTGTCTATTTTACTTTTTAGGAATTATAACCACTCCTTTATAACTGTTTCTGTCTCCCTCATTTTAGTCAAAATATGTTTGTCAAAACTGCAGATTTTCACGATATGAGAAACTCGTATCAACCTTTCTTACAAAACGAATTTCATCCCGCAATTTCGCCGAAATAGTATCTCGCGTTTTCATCTGTATTTGCTTTTTCATTGGTTTTCATATTGACAACCAATACATTACCAATAGACAAACCTTCTTCTGTCTCCACTTTTCCCGAAATACTCTATGCGAAATCCCAAATACTATCAGTGCGGCTATGTATATTACCTTATTCATATTCTTTACATTACCTCATTTCCAGTCTGTGCAGATTGGAAACAAATTCCTCCAAACCATCAAGGACGGAGTCTGAGTACCTGTTTTCACGTGTTTTAATTTCTGGTTTTTCAATGATAGAAAACTCTAAAATCTGAATTCTTCCTGCTGGGATTTTCATATAAACATTCTTTTCCTAAAAATTCTTTCACCTGCAAGATATCAGCCTGCATATCTTCATATTTATAACGGGTTTTCTTTTCTCCGCGCATTCCCTGTCATTAGCTCCTCAAAAGCGTTTATATCAAATGCAATCGCTATAGGAATAGGCGCGCCACTTTTAAGAACATCTTTCCATTTTAAGCTGGTTTAGGTTTAAACTCTGTTCCTTTCTTTCACGGTAGGAACTTCTATATCCTTTTTCAGTCTGGTCTCATTTTACTGGAATTACAACTACTTTCATTTATAATAGTTTCCAGATTTCCTCATTTGCAGTGAAATGTGTTTGTCAAAATCAGGTAGATTTCACGATATGAGATATCCTATCATAATCTTTTAACGAAAACGAAACTCATCCGGAAATATTTGCAATTATCTTAAACTCCCCAGCTAATGCTGGTATACACCTGCTCTTATTTCTCATGTTACACTACCAGAACCTGCTCCAGCGCTATCCTTCTTCTGTGAGTTACCTTTCCAGAGAAAATTTGTTGAGCAGAAATCTGAATTGAAAAAGAAAAATACAAAATAAAAATTTTCAGCTTTTTCATTGTCCCTAAAACAAATATCGCAGGTATTTTATGTAAATCTATTTCCTTTTCTGCCATTCCTTTATGGAAGGGTTTTTATAAATTCTGTCTCTGGATTATTGATATCCGCCGCTATGCAGAGGGCTGTCTGCGGTGACAAAAACTTACACAAAATCCTCCAAAAGCCTTTTGGTTTCGGTAGGCGTTTCCATAAAAATCTGCGAATATCCTGTTTCCTGTAACTTGTTTTTCCAGCTGTCGGATTTTTATTTCTTCCGCTCATCTTTGTCTCATCGGAAGATAACCGTGAAAAGCAAACTGCTGTCCATTGAAAACCCACTGGAAATCAGCGCTAAAATGATAGAACTCGGTCCATCACAGGCACTACTTTGATGCCGTTTTTATGCGCTCCATTTTACCATAATATTCCCTGGATCTCGTGATGCACGGCAGCCCTAGCTCCCGGAAAGCAGCCCAAAATCCGTCCCTTTTTCATCAATTTTGAGCCTTTAACTGATGTTTCTGAATTTATCCAACAGAAACACTTTCAATTCAGATTGTTTCTTTTCAGGAGCGAAAACTTGATGACTTTTTCTCGCTGTTTTTCATTTTTCACGAAGAAATAATCCAAGTTCATAATATATTCTTTAACAGCAGGAGCAAAAATACTCAATCGGCGAATTTTCCGATAAATAGGTAGGAAGTAAAAATAGCATAATATTGTGTATCAATTGATTAATAAAAAGAATTTTTCAACTAATCAGTTAAAAATTCTCTATGCGAATTATAAAATTTAATATATCTTTTAATATTATTTTCAGGCAGTAGTGGCTGTCTGATACTCTCTTCCCTGAAAATAGCAGTCCCTCACACGGATAATCGTAGAGCCCTCCTCTATCGCCGTTTCCAAATCGGCTCATCCCCATAGACAGCTCCTTCATCTCTACATTTTGGAATATTTTTCGGCTATGATTTCGCTGCAATTTCTTCAACATCTGAAAACATTTTCTAACTTCTTCTATCTCAGCACCAAATAGCCTCAATGGTCATTAACCCTTTGATTTTCAATCTGTCCAAGTCGCTACCTTCTTCACAAAATCCACCGCTTCACTTGGATCAAGACCAAATTTGTTGTTCTTCATAAGAAGTATTCACTTTGAATCAAAAACTTGATGGTTTTGTCCTCATATTCATGCTGCTGTTGTAGTTTTTCAGCGGCATCCCAGCGGTCTAAACTCTGATACACGCCACTCTGCTTTTAGAATATCTTTTGATCTATTGGTCTGAAGATGCCCCTATAAAAATGCTTAGTATGAGGAAACTTCCTTCAATTCTTCGTATGTTATCCTCAGCTCCTGCACTTTGTTCTCACCTCATCAAGGTTTCTCCTGCAGCTAGAGCCAGTTTTTATTCTATCCGCAGGAACAGTTTTTGTCGCCAAAAGAAGTTTTACCTCTGCTTCAGCTTTTACTAAAGCCTCAGCCATTCTGGCTTTGATTTCTGCTATATTTTGTGCTATTTCGTTCATTTTGGTTATCAAGTGTTAATAATCATTTATTTTTGCTAATATAAGTCTAGTATTTGCTAGAAAAGAAGGATTTTAACTCGTTAAAAATCCTTCTTTTGTTCATAAAATAACTTTATTATCTACGCAAATATCCTTTTAAATCTTGATGTATTTTCTTACTTTTATCTATCTTAGAAAATCTTTGATAGTATTGTAGGCACTGCATTACCGTGTAGTGTGGTCTTTTTCCTCCCATTTCATTGCCTATTTTAGCACAGGTAGCATTGGTATATTCTTTTAGAAAATACATTGCTAATTGTCTTTGGCAGGGACAATTCTCTTTTTCTGGTTTTTGGATAGAAGCGTCTTGTGAATTCCAAAATAATCACAAACCACATCTTGTATCAGTGAAATACTGATAGTTTTATCCTTATTGGTTGCGATTTTTATTGATGGTTTCTTTTCAACAAATCAAGAGTAAGGTCAGATTTATAAATCATGGAATGAGCTATAACTGAGTTAATTACCCTGATAAGCTCTCTCTCACATTAGATTTAACCTCCGATGCCAAAAAGTCTATTATCTCCTCGCTCAGCTGGATACCATCTCGATGAAGTTTGTTGTTGATGATTTTCTTTTCTTGTAGAAAAATCCGGCGATTTTATCTCCACAGAAAGTCCCCATTTTAAAACGAGAGAAACGATTCTTTCCTCAATATCTGGATATCCACAGGTGCTGCTTTATCCGAAGTCAGAACAACCTGTTTTCCATTTTGCGTAAATGGTCAAAAATATGGAAGAAAGTATCCTGCGTTGCTTTTTACCTGAAAGGAACTGAATATCATCTATAATGAGGACATCCACCATTTGATAAAAATTAGCAAATTCCTGTCTCTTTCTCAGGATTTTTGGTATTCTGCTACATTGATAAACTGCTGAATAAACTTTTTCTGACGGCACATAAACCACTATCTTATCTGGAAATTTGTTTTTAACTCCCAGACCTATCCCATGAGCTTATGTGAGTTTTCCCCAACGCCCACACCTCCGTAAATAAGCGGGTTAAAGATGTCTGCCCTGGTCTATCTGCAATAGCCTTTTCGCTGCTGTAAAAGCAAATTTATTACTCTCTCCTTCTATAAAATTTTCAAAGACAATGTAGGATTCCAGATTTGACTCCACATTTACTTTTTTAATCCCAGGTATCGCAAAATGATTATTCCCCTTCCCAATGAAAGAAGGAGGCATTACTCCTGTAGGAATTTGCAGATTTGTAGCTTTTATAGGTTACTTCCTCTTTTTCCTGTCCTTTTTCTGCTACATGCATACCAAAAGTTTTTATTCTCTACCAAAATACTTTTTCAGGGCTACAGAAAGCAGAGAAACATGAATGTTCTTCATATATTCTTTGTAGAAGTTGCTAGGAACCCCAATGTAAGATTACTATCCACAAAAGACAATGGACGAACCTTATCAAACAATAAGGCAAAGAATCCTCTAATTTTTAAGGTCTGATCCTTCCTCCGAGAGAGGCAAGATTATCCCAGCATAAAAAGAGACAATTCTCCACATTGTTTCTAAATTCCTATCCATCTATATCTTTGAATTATGGTTAAAATTAATTTGATTTTTAGAAAATTTCACCGAAATTGTGTGTCGCAAATATGGAAAATTTAATTTTATTTTTGCTCTATTGGTAAAAATATATTTGTATGAAGTTTAAAAATTTTAACAAATGATTAACATAATACACCTCATTACGAGTTCGTTACGGAGAAACCGACCCTATGAAATATGTCTACTACGGTAACTACGCTGAGTATCTGAAGTTGCCCGAGTTGAACTTTTTCGTGCTATCGGAATTTCATACAATGAGATAGAAAGAGGAATTTTGGCTTTCCCGTTTCGGAGTATAAAATAAAATACATCCGCCCTCTGCAAAATATGATGACCTACCTACATTCCATACCAAAAATCATAAAAACCCACTGCAAATAGAGTTTCAATACGAGATTTTCAATTCTGAGGGAGAAAAACTCACGAAGCCTCTACTATTCTATTTTTCCTCGATGCTCAGACGCAAAAATCATCCGATGCCCTGATTTCCTGATGGATTTGATAGGACAAACATTGAAAGATGTTTAATCTATTCTAAATATTTTATTGACAAAACACTGATGTAAACAACCCATTGCATCAGCACGAAAATATCTTCCCACGAGAAATACTCCTATTATATATAGGCTGGGCTTCCTTTTGGGAAGCCTGCACTTTTTCGGCAACTTTGAAATACTGTAACATTTGCTACAAAAACAGCGAAAACAAAAGTACAAAAATAGTAATTTGTTTTATTTCGCATTCAAAAACGAGTTTTATAAGTGTATAAAACAAAACCACCACCAAAAATATCTCCATAAAGCTCCTCACGAAATACCAATCTTTCAGAATGGAACGATGATCACTTCCCGACGCTGAAAATCAGCAGAGAAAGGAGAAAATATTTTTAAACTAAATCTAAATTTCATATCTCGTCATTATTAGGGTTCTGGTTTTATTCTGTCTCTTTTCTTGAATTTTCATCAACTATGATAAACATCATATTCTTATTTTATTTAGTATATAGATTTATTTATCTGCAGAAATTTTAAATAAGTTGAGTTATGAGTATTTTAAGTTGTATTTTGGAGCTTTGACATTGGCTTCTTGTAGTAGAGATGATACCAATGAGTTACTCCAAATGTAACTGACAATTCAAAAAGGACAGTAGATCAGTGCCTCTGAAATGGAAATTTCTTTTGAAAAAGGACAGAAGTAAGACTGACCCTATGAATGATCTTTGCACTTTGGGACATCGCTTCCAAAGATATTATATTAAGACTAATAGTGGGTTTTAAATGGAAATGGAGGATATTCGAAAACTGATAGTGAAAGAGCTTAGCGCACAAAACAAGCTCCTACTACTGGTTATACAGCTGATGATAAAAGGAAACTGCATAACTGGCTATCCACCAGTAGATACTGAGTTATCTTACAACAGCATTATCTCTGGAGGAATGAAGAGTGTAAAATGGGTATGTAGTGATCCCTGCATTAGCTGCACAGAAGTCTCCATACACAGTTAAATGGGTATATGTGGTAAAAACAGCCAGGAGAATATAAACTCAAGTTGGTGATTATCTTGATGCAAAAATAGGAGGACATCCTCACCAAGTGAGCAAAGTATGCTTTAGTCTCGATGTGGGAAGTTCGTAATCATGCTTTTATAGTGTTTTCCATCACTTAAATAAAATTATGAATAGGATTGCCATATAGTTTTGTGGCAATCTTATTTTATAAAACAAAATACTATGTCAGGTAAAATCCTGACACTTATGCCACCAGCACTCCTCTCTGTATAGGCAGGAGAGAGCAGTGGTTTGACAAAAAGAAACAGAAATCAGCAGTAATTGTCACCGCTACCAAAACAAAGAAAACCTAAAACGTCCCTTATCACTCGTGCTGCAAGTGATCACCTCTGAAGATATTAAAAATCTCAGTCCACCGATTTCAAAAACATTCTTGGAAAACGAATTTCTTTGCGGGCATCAATTTCACATACAATGGCGGAAGTCCTCATATCAACACGCGATGGGATTCCGGCGGAAAATATGCCTCTTTCCTACCGAACGTGCGAAAGAACGGCAGGCGAAACCTTTTGACAACATAGACTACGATACAGGATAGATATAGACAACACTCGAGCGGATAGAAATCTATAAAGCGAGCTTTCTCCTCTCGCTCGTGTGGTTCCAATGCCACGTGGAGTGATCAACATCACTACGTAAAGATTCCAAAAGTCCGCTGGACATCAATGCTGGCCACCCTACGACAGCAGCAGAGACCACATAAGGCAAACTTCCATAGGAACGAAACAAAATGGAAGCCTCAGCCTTGCTTTCTTTTCTGACAAAATGAGGGACTCCATGCACGTCATCAAGGACAGAGTCCCGACTTTTAGCACAGTTAAATAGACCTTTTGGAAATGAAATAATTACAGAAAAATAGCAACGAACCTCACTCGTCGCTGGATTGTCGACTATGGCTTTGAACCCTAAATTGATGCACTCAATCTAAGCGAAATCGACGACATCGCCTCACACTGCGGATTTTATTTTCAGTGAGAGAAATGGCGTGACCCCTTCAAGCTTGCAAAGCAAAGGTAAGAGACCACTATTACAATTATACCATATGGGCCAAACCAACTTTTAAATTCAATGAAACGCACCCAAACGGGCGGTCTCTGCATTTGACATGGTAAGGACAAATTTAAATATTACAAACCGCCCAAAGATGACGACAGTGTCTACGCGATGAAAACAGTGGAGAACCAGGCCCCAATACAATCATTGTGAATGTGCGTAAAACACAATTCCTGCAGCTGGCGGCGAGGTGCTTTTCGGACTCACTGAGTTTCACGTTCAAAAACGAAAACACAGGGAGTGCAGTAGTGCCCAGACTTACTCCGCATTCACATTAGCAGGACTGGGTGATAACCAAGCAGACGCTCTGGGTTACAGGCGCCAGAATGGACGATCACCTATGAAAACAATATTTCACTTTTCCTGCCTGTCGGGAATGTATAGACTTTGATGAAACGACGACCATCCGCGCTGCATATTCAGGCGGGTTCCGTCTCGCCCACGCTTAAAGAACTCGATACCAACTGGTTCCACCTTGGGGAGGAGGATTCCAGCTTTATGGGAAAACAAAAATGGAAGACCAGAAACAAGCGATAATTTCAATATTTCCATTGATTAACTTCTTTAAAAACTGAACTTCTTGACTTTCATCAACGCTAATATTCAAAAATAAAGGATAAAATCAACCTGAGAGGAAACATCGGGGGAGAATTCTTCGCCGCGTCAATTTGCGGCGGAAATACAGATGTTCTAAGTTCCAAGTATCAGCGATATACAAGCTGAATAAGAATTCCATTTCAAAGGTTCTATTCCTACTACGACATTGGAAAAAGAAGATCCGAAACCGCCCGCACACGCTGACTTTCATATGGAATATATCTTTCGGCTAACATTACATCCCAAGCATCATCATCATGGAAAAATACCTCAGCCGCAATTAAAATATATGATGATGACAGTAGTTCTTTTCGTCAGCTATGCGCCCTACCCAAGTCTATGGTCAGCTATTTTCCAAAGTTTCCGCTAGGCTTTACTCTGACTGGTGGAATTAATAATATTTTGGCTGGTACCGTGACAAAGTAGGCTTCACTCCTGTGGATATCGGAAGGTATTTCGTCGGCTTCAAAATGGAATCTCAATAAAAAGTTCAAGATACGGACGATAACCAAACTATTTTCAACACCATAAAGAATTCTGTAAAATGGAAAATAAATTTTCGGACCAATCGATTACAAATGTTCCAGGAAACCGGAGGTTTATCACTTTGGGTAAAGGCTGAAGAAACATTACGAAAAAAAAAACTCCCCAATGCTCTGCTTTATGATGAAAAAGTTTTAGAAATCATCAATAAAATTGATTACGATTTTCAAATTTAAAATGCTAAATTAGGGCAGGAGTCTTCATCAGAGCAAATTCAGTTAGATGTAGTCTAAAAATTCATCCAAAACACCCTTGATGCAGTAGTGGTGCAGATAGGCTCAGGGTTAGATGCTCATCAGCGCATTGGCTCGCCTAAATCACCCATTGGTACCGACCTTGATTTGCATCAGAAGTAATTGAGCTTCGTTTGGCATTTATTCACTGAAAATGAAACAAATACATTTATTTCTGTTATCTTTTATTTGATTACAAATGGATAGAAATAGTAAAGCTCACAAAAAGTTCGTTTTTTACTCCATAATAGAAGGTGTTTTACGTATTTTGACCCAAAAGATGTTCAGAACTTTTTGATTCCTTTGTGCGCTCATTTTAAAGAAGTTATGTATTTGATATGCTGGCTTTTCCTGGTTGGAAATTCAAAAAGCATGATTCGTTAGGAACAATGAAAGGAAAACACGCCCAGAATTCAAATGAATCTTCTAAACTCCAAAGAAATGGAAGCTTGAATTCCAAAATACACACATTGAAGATGAATACTTTATGAGTGATTATGATAAGCAGATAATTCTTTTCCTTTTAGAATGCTTTATAAGATTCTATATTTTTATAAAAGATTTAATCAAAGAGTTATAACCCTTTGAAAACTAATGATAAAAAGTTAAACAATTATGAAAATAAAAAAGAATTTTATCCATTATACTAGGCTTCTTGCCGTTTCTTTTGGGATATCATGGAGTAAATGGCTTGCTAACGGTATAGCATTGGTGAATTTCCCAAATTACCAGCTCAATATGTATATGTCCAATGAAGACAGTTTACAAAATTCGAAGAAGCAGCCAGACCAGCTCGATAAATTGAAAAATTATGATTTCATTCTCTGGTTTGGGAATGGGTATTAAAATAGATGAAAATCAACGAAATGTACCATTATAAAAACCGAAAGTCCCACGCATTTCGTGTGTCTGTGACCTCGCCTGAAAACGACATCAGCAGTCTGAGCGAATCTCAATGGAAAAAGTGGACAGCTATCTTCCAGTGAAAACAAGAAAACTCTAAAAGCTTTGCGAGATATGTCCGAGGTCACATCGATGGCAAAAATTTTGCCGAAGAACCTGAAAGTCGAGAAAAAGAAAATGTTTTCTTTCATATTGATGAAGAAGTCGCATTTTCCGATATATAAAAGCCTATGAAGATTACCCTTGTAAACAATCTTTACCAAGAAGGAAAACCAAAAAATCGCCATCGTTTCTGGTATCCACGACCCTTTCTGGGGAACAAAGCACATAGACAAAGCATCATCGTTTCTTCAGAAATCAGGCGAAATGTCTATCCTTTCGCTTCTTTCGGTAAGAGAGTTGGAATTTTTGGAATAAAATCAACCCTTGATGCCGCGGGATTTATTTCCACACGAAGACTACAGACGACCAATCCTGAACAGACCGTGGATTGGCTAAAGAAAAAATATCCTGATTTCACGCCTATTTCCGTGATTCAGCTGGAAGAAGACTGGGTTAAAAGACCCTAAGTGGGAATGTTTATGGATTTATGGGCAGACCATCGTAATGCCAGAGCTGGACGGTGTGGTGTATCCCTCATGTCCTTATTGCTCAGAGAAGAAACGATGGAATGGTCACTAAACCATTCTGACCGATTGAAAAAATTTACTCAGATTGTTAATAATTTCATTAACCTAAAAGAAAACAATCAGGACAAGAAAGCTACATTTATTACTTCCAAAGGACAAGTACAAACTCTCTCACAGCAGGATTAGAAACTAATTCTTCGCTGTACAATTTCCTAAAAAGAATGAAACCGAAGGATACAATGTAGATGGACTTCCTGAAAATGAGGCCGATTTTCAGAAACTAAATCAATGCAGGGCAAATGTCTATAACCGCAATGCAATGGGTAGTTTTTGATAATTTTATCCAAATGAAAGCCTGCTCTCATAAACGATGTAGGAACACACAGATTGGCTCAAAAATTCCGTACAAACCCAATGCTACAGCGATGAAGCACAACGGAGCCGCTTCAGTTGCTCTATAGGAACTAAAAAAGATGGAAAAGGATATTTAGTTACTTAGAATAGTTTTCGGAAATGTAGCTTATTCTTCTCAGCCGCCCAAGGTTGCACTGGAAGCACAGATGATGAATTTAGCAATCACGGTGAAAGAAATCCTCCACATGCCTACATCGGGGCTTATTTTGGCTCAAAAGGCTTGGCGGATGCTACATCTATTTCCTGGAACGCATGTAGTTTAGAATTCCCATAACTCAATAAACAAGTGGCTCTTCCAGGCGATGACTGGGTGATATTCTGGTGGCGCTGTCTTCATTTACTACTACACGATAGAAACATCGAGAAAAGCATCATCGCAAAACGCCGCACTTATGACTTTAATCTCATCTGACAATTGTATTTACGGAAAGTGAGGCTCGTTCTATTCAATGAACTTTTGGATAAAATCAATTATTACTACTAAAATTCCAAGATAAAGCTCCACAAAAGGATATTTCTTCTCAAATAAAGAAAATAGCTAAATGGGCTTACAGGATTTGAGATTGACAAGATCACTTCCTAAACCTTATTCTGAGGAGGAAATAGACAAATTGAAAACTTTTGTGAGGAAATCAAGCATGGAAAATCAATGGAGAATTTACACTCATGGGCGTCTACAGCTCGGATAAAATCAGCCCACCCATTCTGGCGATGAGCACTCAGACCCGTTGGTACACAGCCCGCTGCTTTGGATAAAATTTCAGAAAAGTGACTGACCAGCAGCTGAAAAGAAAGACTTCTTTACTGAAAATTACCTTAATCCTGCTAAAAATATCGTTTTACAAATTCTCTTAAATGGAAAATTGTAAAGTCCTGATTTAATGCTGTTACGCAAAAATTCAGGTATCAGAAATCGAAAAAGCCAGAGAACTTCTCACGCCACAGCGAGAAATGCCTACTTCGTGAAAAAAAAGCAATGGAGTAAATCAAAATGAAGTCCAAAATGGCGAACTTACTGGAAGTAGAAAAAACAACTGCAAAAGCAGGTAAAATCCTGAAGGAATGCCTGAGCTTGTTGCCAAAAGCTGATGGAAAAAAGTAAACGAGGAGAAAGACTTTATGAAAACCAAGCTTCGGCGGAGGAAAAACTAAAAGTTTCACGCCTAAGGCTGGACAAAGCCTTGAAACCAACCAAATCCCAAAAGAGCAGTAGAAAGAAAGAGCGATATGATTTTGACATAGAGCAGACTATCAATAATGTTGTTTTCACAAAGAAAGCTTCACTAAAAGCCCAGAATGGAGCTAAAATCTTTCTTCAATGCTCTAAATGGCGGTTATGTCGCACCTTCCTCTGGCGGCGTTGTTGCCAACCCAAGTGAGCTGAGTTTACGGAAGAAATCTCATGCTGTAAATGCAGAAATGACGCTTCTGAAATGTGGTTTGGGAAAGAGGGCGGAAACTGGCTCAAAATACGATAGAAGAATACAGAAAACCACAGCAAGGAATATCCTAAAAGATAGCCTACACTTCTGGAGCAGTGAGTTTATAGAGACCGAAGGTGTTTCTATCGCTCAAGCCCTTGAGCATGCTGGGGGTATAACCCTGTGAGAGATTCTTTCGAAGAGTGGTAGATGTCAGACTAATTCCATCAAAAGAGTTGGGAAGACTGAGAATAGACATTGTCATTCAGACTTTGGCAGTTCAGAGATTTATGGCATCGCGTTGGCCCCTTTTAACAAAAGCTGCAGAACTGGCAGCCAATGTAAAGATGAAAACTTTGAAACCAAGTAAGCGTTGGAAACATCGCCAGAAAAAGAACTGGTGAATGCTGCAAGCCCAACAAGCCCGTGAAATGTCCAACTATCGTATTTTCTTTGAGGGCAATAGAAGATACGACACAGGAACGAAAGAAATGATGCTTGCAGGTGAGACAAACGGATTCCCAAAAAGATATCGCTGGAAACTCTATATGCATAACATGGAGCACCTCATGGAAACGAAAAAGAATGGGGGAAAATACGAAAAGGAATGCTAAAAGCTGCCCTCAAAAAATACGGATATTCTCATCCATGCCAGACAAAATAACACCTGGGGGCGCTCTGAGCCTCGATCATGTATTTGAATTCATGGAGGAATGAACACCGCCAAAAGAAGTCACAGTGAAAAGACCCAGATGCCTATTTTGTAGATTACAGAAACTGCAAAATATGCGTATGCAGGAGCTGAAAGAAGCCGGTAGGAGTAGAAGCCAGAGCGACTATTTTCAACCCTAAATACATCCAAGAAAAAAATGAAAGGAAAGTTTCCCAGCGCAGGGCAGATTGCGGAAATCACCACCACCATGTTCGGCTGGGGAAGCCACGCCCAGAGCTACAGAGACGAAATGTACCCAGCCCACGAAACCTATGTAGAGGATAAACACAAGCTGGCATCAGAGAATCTATCTACAAAGCATGGAGTTTTCACAAACCATCACACAGGCCGTAATGCTGGAAGCCAATAATGAAAAGGCATGTGGAAAGCCTGCGGAGCAGATTTCAACCTCCTGTTTCTATGCACAACGACCAGGGTGAAAGAATTGGGCCGAGTCTTCCTCTTTCTCGGCAACAACGAGAACCGGTAAAACTATATTGCAGGGAAACTCCTGAAATGGGGCTAAAGAATACAAATCTGAGCTTCAAAAATGAAAACAGGAAGCACTGAGGGAAATCAGTACCAAAGAAGAAAAGTCCTGAAAAGCATAGTTAAAGTAAATCCAGAATAAAGCCAAAGAAAATGCCGCTGAACTGACTGCTGATAGGCGGAGGAATTTTAGCCGCATTCATCGGGTCATTGATTTATTTCAAGAAAAAAGAAAAAATGAGCACTAAAAAAACTGTTTGGAGTGCGAGCTGCATTCCAAACAGTTTTTTAATTTTAAACTTAATAAATTGAGCGTTAATTTTCGTTCATATTTAAAATTTTAATTTTATATTTGTGCGTATTAAATACTTCAAAAACATTTTTATGAAAAACTAAAAATCATTTTCCTTTCACTGCTGGTATTTTGCAAATGTTTTGCACAAAATCAGATATCTGGACTTACTTTATGACGATGAAGAATATCTTTCGGTTTTAAAACAGCAAAGGAGAAGTGATGATAGAACCAAAATTCAAGGATTTCATTTCGGCTAATAAGTTTGATAAATAGCTGTTTTTATGAAGAAACTATTGGAGAATTTAGTACATACATGCTGAAAACGGAAAAAAAAATTCGGAAAAGACAGCTCTTATGTCTTTGATATGGCATTTGACTGCGAAAATGAAGGTTTCATCAAATCGAGACCCAAAACGGGAAATGTTTGGCATGTTAACGCAGCAGGAAAAGCGGCTATATCCCAGCTCTATACAATGATATGACGCCTTTGAAAAACGGACTTCTGTTGCTTTAAAGGAGCGAAACCACGAAAGATATGATGATGATGAACATCCCACTAAGTGGGTGGAGAAAACCTTCTTATCAACACTAAAACGAGGTTTTGGGTTGTACCCCAAGATGACCAGCTTACTCTGGGACTTCCCATTCACTCTCCAAGTTCAGAGTCAACCCTTGAAAAATCTACCGAAAGAGTTAGTTTTCTGGGAACAAATGAAAATATTATTATTCCTTCTATTGACAATGAAAATTATCGAAAACTTCCTAAAACCAAAAGTTTTCAAAAATCTAAACAAGAAAAGCCTTCTAAAAAACTCATATGAAAATCGTCTATTGGGACGAAGAAAAAGGCTGGACTAGCACACCTACAAAAGATTTTTAGAAAAATCGTTATTTTTATTAGAAAGTATCAAGGCTACAAGAACAAGAAAAATGCAAAATCATGGTAGAAAACTATACTCCGCTTACCGATGATATAGAGCAAAAAATCCAGCACCATTATAATAACTGGTGGCAGAAGAAACATGTTCAAATATCCTTTTTCAGCCTTGTTATCACAAATCATGATGAAAATGGAAAATTTGCCACCAAGACCTTTTAGTTTTTAAGAACTGAAAAGGCATCAAATTTACTAGTTGCTCGATGTCCACTTTGAAGTGGTAGAGAAAAAAATGCAGTTAGTTTTAAATATTTTATTGGTCTTTATCCTCATCAACACCGTGCTGAAATTCAGTTTTTGGAAACTTAAGTAAGTCGCGGCAGCTGGGGTTTTGTTGGTCGTTTCTTTTGGGCTTATCCGTATGCGATGGAACAGTCGCAGGTAACGATACAAAACGCCCCTCGAAACGCCTCATCCTAAGCAATATCGCGGTGCTGGAACCAGAAGTTGCCCTCTCATCTTGCCTTTGTTTCTCCCGCTGAACTGAAAGGCCTTTGGCAGAGAAAAACAGATGGAACACCTTCCCAAAAGCCTGCCCTGCCCCGTTGATGTTTCCGTTTTGTTTATCCCCCACACAGAGCTTTTTACTTTTCAGGGAATGGATTTTTCACCATTACCACATGCCATTTTCGGTAGGTTCGGCGCCATCATTGGTGGAGCGTGGTGCATCCAAGCGTTTTCCCTGAAAAAGATTTCCGTATCGAGGTGCATCTACTACCAGCTTGTTCATCGGTATTTTGGGATTGATAATCACTCCCAGCAGCAATCTTATCTATGTCTCAAAACGAACCTATTTCTTTCAAGTTCTTAGAATTGCTTTTTCCATTTTATTGAATTTTCTATCTTAGGAATAATGATAAATAGATGGTATTGGAAATTAAAGAGATAAAATTAAATCAACAGCTCACAAAAAACCAAAATCATAATAGAAACACATTAAATCAATATTAAAATTTTTAAAAACAAGATGATAAATTAAAAACAATATCTATAAAAATCAAAAAGACAGATAATAAATTCAAAAAAAAAAACTATACATAAAAAACTTTATTTCTATCTAGAAAAAATAAAAAGCAAGATGAAAATATTAAAAAAACAAGATATAAAATTTTAAAATATCATCTAATAAAATAATAAAGTAAGATAACTTTTCATATTTTATTTAAAAATTTAAAGTAAAACAATATAGTTTATCTAATCAACAAAGTAAAAATTTAATCATAATCAAATAAAAAAATAGAAACAATCAGTTATAAAATGGAAACAATATCGTTGGTTTTATTCTGGGTAGTAAATAGTTTTCTTTATTCCAGATGTTATTATTCTTCTAATACTTTTGTTCACAGCCTTTTCTTCTTACAGGAAGTTTTTTACAATCAGTTTATAACCAAATTCAAGGACCGATAAAGCTCTGACACGTAATAAAAACCTCTCCACCGAAAATAGGATTAATGAGGAAACCCTCCAAAGAAAGACAACCTACCTACATCCACATTCACGAGATTCTGCTTTCGCATCTGCCGAGCGATGCCTAGTGCAGATTTTATGATTTCTAATTTGAAAACGAAGTCAAAAAGATATCGTAACTTCTAACCATCATAAAAGTAGGGCCTGTATTAGGGACTTATCGGGACCTTATCGCGATGAGCTCCTCGCTCCTCACGGACTTTCTTTCAAGACATCTCTGGAATGGCTTATAATATGCAGGTGGTTTTGCCACTACGGTGGTGGGCTTATCATCAGTTTAATCAGATGATTACCATACCATGGCAGATGCAAGTGCCAAAGACACCAACAATCTAGACTCATGTAGCACAAATTCTAACCCAAACAGCGGCAAAGATATGAGAAACAAACGCCGAAGAGTCTTTATTAAACGAGAAGTAGAGACACCGACCCGCTGAGTGTGGTGGTCAATCTTTTGATGTGGCGATGGTTTTGCTGTTGCCTGATGGTCGCCATGGTAAATGAACATGAACAGACTGAAGTTTTCAGCAAAGCAAGACTTACTGTCGTGAAAAAACCCTGGGAGTACAATATGGAAATCATTCCAAAAAGGGAAACAAGATAGAAAAATACACGCCTTTCACCGACCAAACACCCCAAAACAAACCAAAGGAAAGTAGGGACTGCCTATCAGCTGGAAGACGGGCAAATCATCTATATAGAAGACTAATTTGCTCATTTGAGAATAAACGCTAAATTGTACCTTTTAAAATCAAGAAAGATGAAATTTTTAGTTGACAGCAAACAGAACAAATCAGAGAAGCCCAAAATCTTTTGTATTTTGATGGAGTTACAACCAACTCTTCCCTTATGGCAAAAGAAGGAATCAAAGGAAAAGAAGCTATTCTCTACAGCATTATAGAGATATCTGCGAAAATTTCAGACGGAGATGGGTGCCGAGGTGCTCTCCACCGATTACGAAGAAGGTATGATAAAAGAAGCGGAAAGAACTGGCAGCCCTACACGAGAGCGAATAGTAGAAAATCCCAATGACAAAAAACGGGAATAAAAGCGATAAAATATTTCGCTGATCATGGATAAAGACCAACTGTACTTTGGTATTTTCTGCTGACAGGTTTTTGGTAGCAAAAAGCAGGCGCTACCTATGTTTCGGCCTTTTAGAAGATTAGATGATATTTCTACTGACAGCATCCAGCTGATAGAGGACATCCGAGTAACTCCACATTGTCTTATCTATTTGAAACCAAGATACTTGTAAGCCCTCTATCCGAAACCCCATGCATATCATAAATTGTGCTAAATAGGTGCAGATGGTAACTTCTTGCTTCTATTCTGGAATCTGAAACCATCCTTTGACTGATAATGGATTGAAACAGTTCATCGCTGATTCTAACAACTAATAAATCAAAAAGCATGAGCGAAACCTATACTTTTTATTACAATTATTTCAAATACTTTTCATTTTGTGGATTTCCTCAGGAGTAGCTTTTATTTTCTTAAAACTTTTTCGATGGGAAACCCACTGTAGAAAATAATTTTCAAGCCGTATTGGAACATGGATGCTTATAGGAAACTTCCAAGTGCATCTGTGATAGCGTATTTTTGGATTTTAGAAACATCCATTGACTGGTGGAAATCAAATCCCCTTGCCAAGTCTTTATCCACATTATAAGTTTCTAAAACCTGCTGTTTATCACAAATCCACTCAATTTCTTTCGGTAGCCTAAATAGCTTGCCGCTCTTTCATTAAACCCACCCTACCAACTGTTTGAAAGTAATATGTTGTTCAGGTCTATTTAGAAAAATCTGTTTTTGGCTGGTGACACATTAGCAGGTTCTTCTTTTCTCTCGGATTTGTAGTTTCCTATCCAAGGCTTCAGTTCTTGGAATTTTCAGAAATCACAAAATGGCTTCTTTTTCAATATTCCTTCTGGATTTTGAAACTTCCTTTCAGATTTTTATCTCTGTAATTTACGACATTTGGGCTTGTTTTTTCAGAAAAACCTAACCCTTTGCCAGCCTTGCACATCCAAAGCATTTGGGTCAAAGCCAAGTGTATTCTATTTTAGGTTTATTTTCTTCGGTTTGGGAGCAAATCAGCACAGTTTCTGGGTAAAGCAGGTAAGCAGCAAGCCGCTGGTAGTTTTCATTGTTGATGATGAAACATTCCTTAAACTTCTCTTTGCTTCGGAAACTCCCACCGAGATAAGCTTTTTGTATTTATTACCGCTTCAGCTTGCTTTGAAAGCCCATATTCTCCCAATCTTTCGCTGAATAGGAATCAGGATTAAATTCTCCTGATATTTTAGTTCTTTCTTGGTAAAAAGAATTTTCAAAATTATTTTTCTTATTGGTTTTCTGGAAGCAGAATATACGCCTCTATTTCGCAAATTTTCTAGGAGAATATGTAGTATTTGCTACAGCTGTCTTTGAGAGAAATTCTCCGCCGACCAACTCTTTGTGGGTTTAAAATGGTTTTGACTGTCGTTCTGTAAACCCAGATCACTGCCTGCGGTGAGTTCATTTGGGTTAAACCTGATAAAATCAGCTCTTTCCGCCTTTTCATCTACAAACTCATTACAACAGGTTTGTGCTTCTCATTGTTTTTTAATCCAATAAAAAACAACTGAAAAACCAAAATAAGGATTCCCAAAATCCCTAAAACCTATAAACTGTTTCTCATGCATCTGAAAAGGTAATTTTGAAAAAAAATTACAAAATAAAAAGCCCTTTTAGAGGCTCTTTGTTTATTATAATGTCGCTGAATGAGCCAGCAAAGTCTGTCGTGTGTGTTAGAATATCTCGTCTCATTGTCATACCAAGATACCAATTTCACGAAGTTAGGAGAAAGCATGATTCCCTGCTCCTTTATCAAAGATAGAAGTTCTCTTATCTCCCACAAAAGTCTTGAGAAACCACAGGGATCTTCTGTGTATCCTAAAATACCTTTTAATTCTCTCCTCTGATAGCAGATTTTATTGCTGCAGCGATTTCATCATAAGAAGTTTCTTTTTCTAATCTTACCGTAAGATCTACTACAGAAACATCTGCTGTAGGCACACTGAACGCCATACACTGTCAGCTTTTCCCATTGAGAGAAGGGATTACTTTACCAACAGCTTTTGCTGCCCCTGTAGAAGAAGGAATAATGTTAAGCAATGCGAAACGACCTCCTCTCCAATCTTTTATAGAAGGGACCATCCACCGTTCTTTGAGTAGCCGTAGTAGCATGAACCGTAGTCATCAAACCTTCTACAATCCCAAAATTATCATGAACTACTTTTTGCTAATGGTGCAAGACAGTTTGTAGTACAAGATGCATTGGAGAAAAATCGCTTTGGTCAGCCTTTAATTCTTTATGATTTACTCCCCATTACAAACATTGGCGTATCATCTTTTTGAAGGGGCAGAAAGCACTACTTTTTCGCACCAGCATTTCAAGTGAGCTGTTGCCGTATCTTTTGATAAAAACAGACCTGTAGATTCTACAATGTATTCAGCACCTACCTCATTCCATTTCAAATTATTAGGGATCTCTTCTGCAGTCACTCTAATTCTTTTCCATTTTACTACCAAATCATTTCCTTCCACGAAAACCTCACCTGCGAATTTCCCATGCACTGAATCATATTTTAGCATATACGCCATATATTCAGCATTTACAAGGTCATTGATACCAACCACTCAATGTTATCTCTTTCAACCATCGCGTTGAAAACTAAACTCCCAATTCTTCCGAATCCGTTGATTCCTACTTTGATTTTTGACATGATGTTATAATTAAATTTAAAAGTTCTTATAAATTATTAGGTCTGAAACTTGACCTGCAAAATAAATTGATACTATAAGGCAAAAAACGAGTGAAATTTATATTTCATTTTTGCTTAATTTTATACTTTTAATCTAATTTTACTGAATATTATTTATCATTATGGAAATTATAGAAACGCTAAAGAACTCTCAGATTATATCGTAATGACCAAAAGACAAGGGCTAAAAATAGGTTTTCGCTCCCAACAATGGGAGCCTTGCATGAGGACATCTCTCTCTTTATGAAAAGAGCCAGAAAGAAAAATGATATTGTAATTTCTTCCATCTTTGTGAAATCCTACCCAGTTTAATAACCCTCGAAGATTTAGAAAATATCCCACGAACAATAGAAAACAGATATTGAACTTTCTAGAGCAAACACAAAATGTAGATGCCGTCTATACTCCATCAGTGGAGGACCTTTACCCTAAATGGTCTAGAACGGAAAAACTACGATTTTGAAGGTTTAGAAAACGAAATGAAGGAAAATTCAGACCTGGACACTTTTGATGGTGGAGAGTACGTTGTAGAAGAACTTTTCAGACAAGTTCAGCCTGATAATGCCTATTTTCGGGACAAAAGATTTTCAACAACTTATGATTATCAAAAATTAGTTCAAAAACTATCATCTACCTATCAATATCATGTGGAATGCCAATTTATAGAGAAGAAAAAGTGGCTTGGCAATGAGTTCTCGAAAATATGAGATTAAGCCCTGAAACAAAGAGAAATCAAAGCAAAAACTTATCTTTGAAACATTAGTTAAAAGTTAAAGACCTATGTTCAGCAAAATCCAGCCTCTGATGTAAACTACCAATTGTGAAAAACCTTTAGGAATTCTGACTTTTGAGTTAGAATATTTCATCATTGCTAATGAAAGAAAACTTTGAAAGAAAGTCTGAGATAAAAAGTGGCGAAAACTTACAGAGCGTTCTATTGTTGTTATTTGATCGATGGAGTGAGATTGATTGACAATATTCACATGACTAAATTAAGATAAATCGGCGAAAATGGGATTTCTATTTTTTATTCAAATCTTTTTGAAGTTTCACCTCTGGCATCAAAGTCTTACCTTCAATAAAATCAAAATAGTTCTTTTGAAAAATAGCATCCATTCAAATTCCCTCTCGCTCCCAATCCCATTGAAATACATAAAGTTTATCGTACTTTATGCCTTCCCTAAAATCAGGTCTTCTATCACTCACTGTTGGACGAAAATCCTATGTTAACCTCCTTCCACTTCGAATCTCTTCAGGATAAAATTGTAGATAATCCATTTATCAACTGCTCCTTCGCTTCTTCATCTATATTTTCTCATCAGTTCGCTCTCTATCGTAAGTTCCTCCGTAATAATAGTTACCATCTTTCCAATGGGAAAAATAAAATGCTTCTAATCGTAAAATTCCACATCTAATGGCTTAGAAAGATGGACCACCATATGATGACCTTTGTTAATATGAACAGGAATATCTTTGAAAATAAGGGATTTCTGTTTAACCGCCATACCTTCCGCAAATACAATATGTTTAAACTCTAATATCCTTATACTGAGTTTCTTTTCTACATCTAGATGCATCATAATCAAATCTTTCTTAATTAAATATTCATTTTTGTGTAAATAAGCTAATATATCTTCAAAAAAGACTGTACCTCAACCTCGCAGAATGATTTACTCGCCCCGAACTATAAGGATTTTTAACAATATCCAAATCTTCAAAATACAGGATGTAAAGTTTTTAGCCCTTCATCTTTTCATTTTCTTTTCTGCACAGTTTCCCTTTTCTCCTTCATCATGAAAAATTCTTTGAATCGGATGTTTAATTAAATAATCTTTTCCTGTATATTGCTTGATTTCAGCCAGAGTTTTGATTTAAAATGTAATCTGTTCTTTTGCCAACCAAAAAGAAGTAAATCTTTTCAATACCACAGGATTAATCATCCCTGCAGAAATCTGTGAAGCACTCTTTCTTTCCCTCTGAAAAATTATAAAATTCTTATTTTCTTTTAACAACTGATGCGCAAAAATAGAGGCGGCATAACCATCTCCCTACAACTGATATAATCTAGCCTCTTTCATACTACACAAATTATGACCTAAGCAAAATACTTAGGGTTTTTGTTAAAATTATAAAAATTTTAATAATTCCACATATCATTCTCCATTTCCAAAATCTGCTCTTTGATTCTTTCACTTTTCTTCAAGTTGAGCATCAGCAGTCATTTGGAATGTAATCTTGGATAACACCTGTCCCATAGCCATTTCTCTGACTTATAAATAACAGAAGAAAATCTCCTCGCATTCAGAAAATCATCAGATAGGTATCGAAGAAAGATTTTTACTGTTAGAAAAACAATAGAATTTGCTAATAATTCCTTAGCACTTGGATAGAAAATCCAAAAATAAATCTATCAACTCATCATTCTCAGAAAGTGACTCTCCGTTAGGCCCTCTTAATGCCATTGATGCGGGGATCTTTACCCATCGCTGCAATTCCTAATAGCCTATACTTCATCTGTCCATCTCTTCACTGTCGATATACCACATTCCTAATTTATATGCATCTTCACATTTCTCTGTTTTAGTTTCATCAAACATCTATGTATTGTTGTTCTTTTCTTCTTCGGATACTTTGCTCTCCCGCATTTGATCCTTTCAATATAAGCATCACTCACACTGTATATCTGGTTCTTCTAGTTCCTCTAGAAATTTAATCTACGAGTAAATAACTCATCTTCATATACTTCCCTTGAATAGAACCATCATTCACACCATCTAAAAAGAATTTGATATAAAGATTTTTTTGATGACACAATTCCATCAGAATTGTAGTAGAAAGGTTGATTGATTTTTCTGTTCATATCAATAATTTCCCAGCCACCATACTTCTAACACGGTCTTATCCTCTTACATATCCAGTATTTTTACTGGATTGTTTTTACGGAAATAAGAGAACTCTCTTCTAACTGTGCCTGTTTTGTAGTGTCTCAACGCAGCTGGTGAATCTGAGCGTTAAGGATACTCAAAGAGTTTATTGATCTTTTTTCAACGTGGAATCTCTGGCTCTTTTTAACCTCACCACAGGTGCTGGTTTGTTCTTGTTCTCTCGAACAGTTTTAGTCTTTCCTGCTTAATTTTTTTACCTGGCCATAGCTGTCTTTTTTTTAGCTCCAGCTGCTTTTTTTTTCCTTTTTCCTTCTGAGCTTCTTGCAAAGAAGAAAAATACAAGAAAGAACAATAATATTCTTCTCATTTTATTTTGATATTAATTATTTATTTACTATCAAATACGGCGACAACTGGCTGATATTTTAAGCATTTGGTCCACCCAAACCTGTGTAGCAGTAGCTTGATATCAACACATAACATACATCTCCAGCTTCCCAATCCATGTAAGTACAGCAGTTGCACTTAGAGAGTTTCCGCTCACATACATTGCTGCTTTTCCAGGCGCTTTGAATTCAAATCCTGTTACTTGGAAACTTACAGGGAAGTCGAAATCAGGTATAGCTGCTGAAATCACTCTAAGTTTTGAAATAGAATCATGGCATAGAAACCATTCTGAGATCTGATCTGGTCCTTGTAGTAGGAACACCTTAATATGGAATGGGAATGATTGAGAAACCACTTTTCCATTAGGTTGTTTTCCTGACACTGTGATATTTTTGTTATCGCCCCAGTCCGATAACCCATTTACCTCTACCAATTGATACACTTGCACCTGGCGCAGAAAGAGTTACTGCAGAGTTATCAACACCTAGCATAGATGCAGATATAGGTTTCTACACCCCATATAGCACATTCATCTTATCAGTAGAAATCTCAAAGCTCCACTTTGAAGTTTTACTTCTGCTCCAGCGATTACTCTCTATAGTTGTGCTTGAAAGGTAATGCTACCATTTCCTTTAGAGTTTCTATATGAACTGTACCACCATTGTATGTTCTCCTACCTCCTAGAGTTTTGTATCCCAGCACTTGTTGTCTCATCAACCCTGTGAACTGTAAAGATTTGGATCATCAGAATATGTTCCGACAATACTTTAGCTTCCAGGCTGACCTTTGATAATTACTGTAGGATTCAGCAACGATAGCTTCTGTATGCATTTCGAATTTGAGTATCAGTATCCACTTTTTCTTGAAGCATCAACAATGCTAAAGCATCCTGACCGCGCTCTTCGCCTGATTGGATAACTTCCCAAGCTAGATAACGCAGCAATCACTGCTTTTTCGGTTGTGGAATTTATATTGTAACCATCCTTGTTTCATTTCAAGCCTTTGAAATTAGTAACCATTGTTTGGCTAGTTTTTCTACTAGGTTTTTTCATTTCTGGTACATTCTTAAAGACTGAGCACAAATGTTCTGCATCATTTATTTGTTTTGTTAAGTCTTACAACCTTAGAAGGTGCATCGTCACCTTCATCAAAGAATTTATTTTGTAGAATTCTGTACCATTCAAAGCATTGAAGCATTCTTACTCCAGCTTTTTCATTATATCCTGCCTCTTCAATTGAGTTTTGATACCTCTATTGATTCTACTACATTGATTTTTCCTTTCAACTCCTGATAAATCTCATAGTTTTGAGCTGCTTCATTAGTTTCAGATTTAGCCTTAAGGTCATTTCCAAAAATTTTATCAGTTTTATTTTCAGTCAACCTCTTGACTCTTTGTAGATGAGCAGGCATCAAATAAGATCTAATAATCTCTTTAACAATTTGCATCGCCAACATACAGATGAAGACCAAAAGCATAGTTAATCATCTTCGACGAGGTGATAATTTCTTTGCCATTTTTTAATTTTTTGTTAAAACATTAAAAATCACATGAGAAATTGCTTTCATCGCTGTTAACATACCTGCTAAACTCTATTCGCTTATTATATTTGTAGTCAACTTTCAATTTTCATTAAACTTCTGACTGTTCAGCTGATTTTTGGATGTCAGCTATTATTTTTTGTTGCACTCTCAGACTGTTGTCTCTGTACCCCTAATTCAGAAGAGCGTATAGTGCATTGAGCTTAAGGATTAGCAGCCAGCCATTTGCTCATTATATTTGTGAGTAGAAGCAGAAACATCCATAGTTTGTTTAATTTATTCACAGAGGAGAGAATTTATCAATTCCTGTTCTCAATCTTTCGAACATAGCAACATCCAATTTAGTATCCACAACATTTATCCAATTTTTCAGATAAAGAAACTTCTAATTCAGAAATGTTAGATGTAACTTTAGATTCTACAGCTCCTCTTTTTGTCGGAGCAGGCTAGCATCCATCAATTCCGATATAAGCATTTTCCCATGCATATTTAGTTTCTTCTGCAGGTATTGAATGCAAACACGATGAAGATGAAACATTCCACAGCAAGTTCTTAACCTAAGATAAAAGTTGCTACCACTTTCACACCTGGAATAGGAAGATGTGTTGGCTTTTTACTAACGTTCTGAAAATTACTACTGCTTTTGCCCTCTATTGAATAAAATGAAGTTTAACACAGCATCTTTGATTTAAACATAACTTTAATTTTTAATGACAGTACTTTATTTAATTTTTTCTTGTTTTTTATCTTCTTATTTTAGACGCTCCTTCTGTATGTCTTGAATGTCTTAACCTATGTAATCCTAGCAGAGTCTTTAATGCTCCCAGTCTCTAGAACCAACCATCACTAGGTATCCTATATCTTTCCAGAACCACCTCTTACAGTTTTCTAACATCTACATAAGCTCTGTTAGATGGTGATTCAATGTAGAAGAGAACTGATAAGTAGAGTTACAGGTAAGGAGATTCCCTGTCCATTCAGCTACATTCCCTGCCATGTCATAAAGTCCATATCCATTTTTTAGGAAACTTTTTAACAGGAGCTGTATACATATATGTACCTTTTTTCTCATCCTCTATATAGTTACCTCTAGGTTTGAAGTTTGCTAAATAGCATGCTCATCATCCATCAAATAAGGACCTCCCCAAGGATAAGCTGCATTTTCTAGACCACCACGAGCTGCATATTCCCATTCTGTCGTTGGAAGCCTGAATTTCATAGGAGAATGTCTTCTTTTAGATCTGCATTAAATCTGCTTAAGCTTTTGTTTTATAGGTCAGTAAAAGTTTCCTGCTTGATCCCAAGTAACTCCTTATCACAGGATAATCTTTATATGGCCGTTGTGAAATATTGGTCAAATAGCGGTTCATTATGTGTTAATTGAAATCAACCATACTGTTGTATCTGACAAACAGCTACACTTGCACCCATGGAACCTGAGGCCACTGTCCCAGAAGATTGTCCTCCTCCCTGCAGCCTCTGCTAAAAGAGTTCTAGCACAGAGTCTCTATATAGTTGATAAACAATCTATACTGGAGCATTGGGGTAACTTCTTCGCTTCATCCATGAAAATGAAGAAACAGTAACTGTCTTTAATTGCTTCTTTTTTCTGGAGTCAGAAGTTCTGATCTGCCTGTCCCATAACGAAAGACCCGTCGGTCATACCATTCCGTGCGGTCTCTGCTGCAACAAAAGATTTTTGAACTTTCTAGACACCAATTCTCCCTTGGTATCTGGCTCCCCAGACCCCTTTTTTTCTCCTGAGGAACATGCCGCAGTTAGTAAAGCTGCGGAAACTAAAAAGAACATCTCTTTTCATTATATTAAATCTATTTTTATATTTTATTTATTTTTCAAAAGGATAAGCAACGATTTTTTCTAAATTATTTTCTCCCATCATATTTTTTTATTCCACTGTCACAGATTTCTGCCAAATTTCGGCTGATCCACATTCACTCCCCTATAAACAGCCATAATAAGCTTAACATCTGTAATGGCATGGATGATACTATTGAGAAAACATTTGGATGTTTCTGGTATTTCTATCACATAATCAGACATTGCTGCTGAAACTTTGCTCATCCCCTTTGCCAACGTGATAGAAATCACCTTTCCTTTTCGTGCTTTTGTGAATCTCCCCGCATTACTTTACAATCTTTATCATAATGACCTTTCTTGGAGCGATGATTATTGGCATATTTCTCATCAATCAAAGCCAATAGGCCCATGCTTCATTTCGCTGCTGGATACCTCTGCATGGATATAAGAAATCTCTTTTCAACTTCAGTGCTCCTTCTAATGCAGCAGGAAGTTATATCCACGCCCCAAATATAAGAAATTAAAGCACTTACAAAATCTTTCGCCATTTTTTAATATAATCACGATTCTAGTACATCCCCATCTTTTAGATAGTATCTAGTTCTTGGTTATCAAACCTCATGAAATCCACATTGCTAAGATTTCTAATATGTTTTCCTAACTTTTAAGTGCCAGCAAGGATATTGTTAATTGAGCTGTAAAAGCCTCTTTTGTAGATGCCACTCCTATCTCTGGCCCTGCACATGTGTATATGCTCCTGCATCTGAGAATCTAGGAAATAGAAGAATCTACAACATTACAAACGCAAAAATAAACGCTCCTCCTTTCTTTTACACTTAATAGCTGCCATAGTATCTGTTGTCTCACCTTGGACTGAGAAATCGCAATAACTATATCCTTATTAGTAATAATAGACTTCTATCTAAATTCTGAAGCATACCCACTCTTACTCGATTCTAGCAAATTCTTCTATAAGATATTCTCCTATCAACTCATGCCAAGAAGTTCCACAGGCTACGGGCCAATAATTCTTTCTGCTTTAGTGAATTTATTCTAAATAATCCAATTCCAGCCATCTTTATAATTCCTCATCTACTAAAAGACGGCCTCTCATAGTATCATGGATAGATTTTATTGTTCAAAGATTTCTTTAAGCATAAAATGCCTGCTATCCACCTTTTTCATCTGTTCTAGGCTTAATTTAATTCTTGAACTTCTGTGGAACAACAACTGAATTATCCACAATAGCTCTGATTTCTACTCCTTTCTCTAAAGAAATCGTCGCCACATGTCCATCTTCAAGATAGATAGCCCTTTGGTGTAAATTCAACGAAAGGCGAAGCATCAGATGCTACAAAACATTCATTTTCCCCTATCCCTTATAGCTAAAAGGCGAACCTAAACGATCCCATACAACCAAAACCCTGGTGGTCTTATGTACCAGTGATAGCATAAGCTATACACTCATTCAATGGCTATCTCACAGCAGTAGGAAAAATCCACCTCCCAGGTATCCATTATATTGAATTAGATTAACTAAAACTTCAGTATCCGTAATTGTGCCAAAAGTAAATCCTTCTCTATTAGCATGGCTCTAATGGCACGCGCCTTTATAATTCCATTATGAATAATTGCTATTTTACCAATATTAGACAAATGTGATGGAGAGTTTCATCATCAGGGAACTCCAGGGTAGCCCATCGTGTATGTCCCACACCCACATGAGCAGAACCCTCCTTAGAAATACTAACCAAATCGGCTACTTTTCCTTTTGTTTTCTTAAGCTCAAGTCATTATTTTGTCCTCCACTATTACCCTGCACTATCATAACCTCGATACTCTAATCTTTTAGCTCAAGTTGATTACTATATCACAAGCAATATCTATGCCCTGTATATCCTAATACTATTCCACAAATTTGTCTTAAATTTATTTAGTAAACATATGTTACCATTAGTTTTGTCTACGGCTACCAGGCATTTGTCCCCAAACACAGCTCTGTAAGGAGAACTCAACATTGTTTATTATAATCACTACCAAATTTCCATTTGAAGTAAAGATACCTAATCATTGATAACCAAGTCTTTAGCCTCTACTTCTTTTTCATACAATATCTTTGATATTTTTGTAATATCAATATTATAGTAAGAAGGATTACTATTAGTAGAATGAAGCTTTTACTAAACTATACTCACGGCTACTCCAACATTGTTTTTAGGTCTGTAATAAATCAGTTTCTCCTTGTTTTCTTACTAAGAAAAACCAACTGGTTTAGTATAAGAATTATTCCATGTACAGTATCTGTATACAATCTTACTTTTGCTGAAAGCATCGCTGCTGCACCACGCTCTTAGGAAAGTCTTTTCAAATCACTAATACCTGCTCAGTCCTGTTTTATTCCAGCCCAGGACCTCCCATCCCTCATATATAGTAGAGGATCTCATTACTATTGATATTAGCCATCACAGTATTAAATGTAGAACTTAGCATATGATATCTGTAGCTAAATGAACATTAGAAGAACCTAAATCAAACTAAAAGTATTTGATTTTCCCCATCATAATATATAGTCATTGTCACTTCATTAGGAGCAGTTTATCAAGTAACCATCATTTTCTCGAACTGAAATTTTAAGCCCTTTAAAATAATTGATAAACTACTTTCACACCAGCCTGGCCCGTTTATCAGCTATCTCGTTTGAAAAAAAAAATTTATCTAATTGACTTAATCCTGCTTCTCTTGTCAAAAGATTTGTATTATCAGAAGTTTTATTTATACTAACTGTATAAACATTCCTGAAAATGCCTTAGTCCCCAATGGAACCTACTTGTAGTAACGGTGCTATTTGATAATTTTTCCGTCCCAACAGTCCCCCAAATCAGTAGCAATTTCATGAACATCAATATTCATTGTAGTCAAGGGATTACCATATTTAACAGTTTGTATTTTGTTAATGTCTGTTTTGCAGCCTGTCCTCCATGTAATACATTTTTTGTAGTAACTGCTTTGGTTGTAACATCATATTGAGGCTTAATTCTAAAACCACAGAATCCACCACCGATTAGTTCCAAGTCAGGATATTTAGACAATCTCACTTGAGTAACATATGCTGGGATTTCTGCACACCAACTGACCTCAGTGAAAGCACCCCACGAAGTTTCTTTGCAACGCATAAGAATCAGCTCTCACAATATCTCCATTATTTATATTGTAAGCTACCAAATCATAAGAAACCTGATTTGCAATCTGAATTACCATCAAAAGATTTTTCCCTAAGTCAAAGCATCAGAATTACAGCTGACCATCAAACCTCCAAAAAGAAAAACTGATAATATTGGGATTTTATTTTATTCATCTGTTTCTTAGCTTTATTTATAAATTTCTGATATTCCCTCTTCATTAACTCCAGTATCATTTTAGGCGTTTTTGTATTTTTAAAAGCCTTCTAATGTTTTATTGAGCTTTTTATCCTTTCACAACCAAATCTACTAAATCCATCCCTTCGACAAGTAAGAAAAAATCTTGTATTGTAGGATTTCATTAGTTTTCTAGATCGCTTATTCCATCAAATTTTCACCTTCTCCGCTATTATCCTTTCCTCAAACTAAAATTTCTTTCTCATCGTATACCGCAAGACAAGCTTTAGTAACCTTGTATCGTGAAAATACGTATCTGATCTTATAGATAATTTTTCGAGATATCGCTACAAAAGATGCCATCCATCCATTCAGGTGTATCACATCTGGCGCCCAGTTCAGCTTTTGATCGTCTCACTCACTTGTCTGTAAAGAAATATCGTCTCTCATCATTATCGTGTCAAAAGGCTCTCCCATCTTTCATCCTGTATAGTAAGAGTTTTCTCTTGAAAATACTCTTCGTTATCCATCGAGGAAATACACCTGCAACCTTTCCCCTGGTATGATGCCACTCGCTTTACTATCAAAGAGCTGATCCAAATCATTTATAGTACATGATATTCATCCCTGGAAAGATGCTTGGACTCACCTCATGCAACTGATATTTTTCTCTCACTAATCAGCCAAATCTCGCGCAAAAACTCTCACATCATTTCGTCCTGATGCATTTTCTAGTGCCATCTGTGACCATAATTGAAGCCATATTTGGTTCCTCTGATGAGGGGACACTCTGATGTGAGTATATAGAAATGGTTTGACATGTGTCTTTATTATCTGATTTGACAAGTCAGTTTCATCTCTGCAAAGTTACGTTAAAATTAAATCTACGAGTAACAACAAAGCCCTCATCTAAAATGATAAGAGTCGTTTTGTACGTTAGACTACTAGAAAGACTTATAATCTGCTCTGCCAGCGAAATACGATTCTATCCTGGCAGGCTTCATTCGTTGAAGCGCCTGTGTGAGGAGTCAGTGGAAATTCTTTTGCGTGAGATAGCACCTCTCTCGTGTAGGCTCGTTGATAGAAACACATCCAGCCCAGCAAAAGCCAACTTTACCGCCATTCCAAATGCCTTTTAGCAAAGCAGCTCTTTCCACCACTACTCCACCTCTGGTCTAGTTACTACAAAAGTGCGGCTCCATTTTTCATTAGTCAAATTCTTTCTCGACGACAAATTTCCTTCTGAGCTGGAAACATGAAGCGTAACGAAAATCTGCTTGTTTCAGATACCTCTCTCTTAGATCAGTTTTGATCTCAAAATCCACTGACTGCCCATTGATTCCCACCTTTCACAGTTTGCTTTTCAGTATGGCCATCTCGCTGCCGCTACTCACTCATTCCTAAATCCTAAAGCCATTTTAGTCAACTTCTGACCTATCCTACCAAAACCTATATGTTTCCTGATAGTTTTTCCTCCTCAGCTTCTATCGCCTTTTCGTATAAGCTTTGTAAAGCCCGCATGGAAATTTCATGTATCTCTCTACTGGCATTTTTCGGTTTGCATCTGTCAAAAATCTACGCTCCTGAAACACAATGGAGCAAATACCACCGCCATTCAGCCTGACCGACGAAGCCGCTGTGTATTAATTACATGGATACCTTTTTCTCGTGCATATCTCCACTATCTATCCATTCCTACCCCTCCTCTTCGATGATTTTCAATGAATGGACACGCATCCACGATATCCTTTTCTTACTTTGGTGCATCTACGCACTCAGAAGTTGCTCCTACTCTGGCTTTTCATTGATATAGTCTATCAATTCCTCGTGGAACCTTTAGTCTGTAATCACCTCAAAACCTGCTTGCTGTACTTTCAATTCTGACTGGTCCTAAGCCGTCATTTTGCTAATACTTATAATAATAGTTTTGAACAAATTGCATAATAGTTATCCTACAAAGATATACCCATTTTAAATATTTGATATTTCCAGACTAAAATAACGTTAAATTAACCTTTATTGAACAAATGTATAAAAGTAGTTTTAATCAATCCAATGATGAATTTTAGGTGTAATGAACAAGCAGGAAGCCCATGAAAAGGGAGTTCTGCATCGTGTTTTTCTGTTTTTTGTTGTTTAATGAAAGGGAGAAGCTCTGCAAGAAGATGGAAACTAAATACCATTCACCCAATCTATGGGACTGGCTAAGGTCTTCGTTCCCACCTGCGAGAGGGAAAGAGTCCTACAAACAGGCTGCTCTGAGTGCAATAAGGCAGGAGGAACTTGGGATTTCTATGATATAGAGGAAAATTCCATTTTATCTGCAAAGCTGATGTAGGACAAGGGCTTTGGGAGCATGAGTTGACCATGTTTTACTGGATTTTTGAAGGTGATTTCAGCCTAAATTCAGAGGAAGTTTCGGAAGTCCACATTTCCATAGAGGATTTGACAGAAACGAAAGAAAAACCAGAAACTTCACAGAATGGTTTAAAATAATACTCAACGAATACGAAACAGCATTTATCATGAAAACCATTGTTAAACTATTTTTGCATTGGCTTTCGCTTCCTATTTCCTGCACGGACAGTGAGAAAGGCAGGTAGAAGTCCATATTTGGGGAATGTCTTATTCCGAAGTTTTCATATTAAGCACCATCAATTTTCTATACAAAGAATTTGAAGTAAAACAAGTTATGGAGAACCAGCAGAGCTCCCAAAGAAAATTTTACTGCTAAATCCAATTTGATAAAATGGTAGGAGGGTTTCTCACAAAGAAAATAAAATCTGGATAGATTCAAAACTGAGAGACGGTCCGTTATCAGTTGTTGATGGGCAGGACGAGGTCATTATCATCAAAACTGATAAAAGACTATAGAAAAATGAACGCCGCGGCAACGACCACGGTAAGTTTGGTATGATTTACTACAAATCATCGCGTAAAGGAATTTTGGAAAAAAGGCATTTATGAACAACAACTATTTAAGTGAAAAGTTTTATTGCTTTTGTATTGGCCTTCTTTAATTTGTAATGGAACAGAGAAAGCACGCCACCAGCCCAGACACTAGAAAACCAGTACTTGAAAACAAAATGTTGAGAAAATAGAAAGGATAATTTATTCTCAAACAGGAGGAGATATAGCGGTAAAAATAACATTTTAATGATAACCAAGGATCTTATTATTTATCGCCCACAGAAGGTGTAATCTAATGAAACATAGCAATCGTCATTAAACAACAATAATAAAGATTTGGAGTGTTCATTGATAAAATTGATTTAGAAGATTCGAAAAAGGGAAACCGGAGCAAAGAACTGATAATGGATCTCCCACCACAAAATCATAATAAAATTGATAAAAAAGAATATTCTAAAACTAATATTCAAAACAATAAAACTTGGGATTGTTATCACAAAACAAATTATAGACATAAACACCAAAAATTATATAATAATTTAAATTTAAAAATGAAAATTGCAAACATGTAGAACTCGCGCTAAAAATGGTGCCTTTCTTGCTGGTTTTGATATGCTCCGGGTTCAGTATGCTATGGAGGACGGAAGAACATTTCTCGCCGTGAGAGAAAAAGGCAGGAATGTTTGATGAATGTACATGGACAGTTCATCATAGAAGGCGCAGGCGCAAAGACCTTCTGCACTATGTAACGACTCAACGACCTCAAAATACGCTGACTGGATGGAAAAGCCCAGTATCTCTGCAAGCCCGAACGGACAAAGGAGGACAGTGGATGACCTCATCATCTACAAAATGTGCGGATTTGTGCAATATTTCGTGGTGGTCAATGCCTAACATTGAGACTGGAATCACGGTTTCTAAATTCAAATGATTCGGAGCACGACCAACATTTGATGCAGAAACTTCTAATCGCTATCCAAGGGCCTTTGGCAACGCAGGGTCTGTATGTGCTAATCGAAGCACTAATCTTTCCGAAATCTCTTTATTATCACTTCACTATCGGAACGGTGGACGGCGTGCAGGATGTAATCGTCTCACACACAGGCATGCTGGCTGCGGGAAGCGGCGGATTTGGAGATTATAGTGAAAATGCTGAGCAGCTCTGGAACGCCCCTCGTACAGAAGCGGGAAAAGAGGCAGCCTGTGCCATGCGGGCTGGCAGCAAGCAGGCGCTGCGATTAGGTGTTGATTCTGTCTCTCATGTGGCAATGATATTGATGATTCTACGCACTGTTGGTGCTCAGGCGACTACGAAACCTAGCGCATTTCGTGGATGCTGGAATTTTTCAAAAACAAAGAAGAAGAGGCGTTTCGTGCAAGTTAGTTGGTTTTGAATTACTTGAAAAGGGCGTTCAAAGACACGACTACCCAGTGGTGGATGCAGAAGGAAACATGTCATCGGAAAAGTGACCTCTGGGGACATCTTCACCACATGATAGGACTTGGGCTGGCTTTATGTAAAAACTGAATTTTCTAAACCAGAATCTATTTTCATTCAAATAAGAAAGAAAGACATTCGCGGTAAAGGTGGTAAACGCCTTTCGTTTAAGATTTTAATTAAATAGATTATATTTATGACATTTGCGTTTATCTTGTTGAGTATCATTTCATTAGCAAAGGCTCAGCTGACTGACATTAGATATTATTCCTGTACTCACTGATACTATTTTCCACCACTGGCTAATTTTAGTCCTCATGTATTGAGCAAAAACAAATTCAATCCGTTGGTTTTGAAAACGTATTTTAAAGTCGGCGAAAGAAGACGAGTGCGGTGAGATTGTGACAAGGATATACTTGACTCACTGATAGAAAATGAACAAAAGAGTTTTCCAGACAACATGCCAGAGCTAAAGAAAAACGGAAAATTATTTGAAATCAAGGCTGCAAGGAGATGTTTCTTGGTACAGAAGATATTTCCAGCTACATAGAGCTTTGACACTTGGGATGCCAACCACGAGCACGAAGACTATTTCTGCAAAAGGGCGACGAGATCGTGCACATCCTCGCAAAAGGCTGATACAAGACTAAAGTGCCTGCTTTCTGACAAACCAGAAACGCGAAGGAAGTACGACCAAGTGGTGGGCGATCGCGACATCAGAGAAATTTTAGAGAAATACAATACAGTAATACACTCCTCCTGTAATTTGTAATTAGAGGGATTTTATCGCCAATCACAAAATCGCGTCATTTTCTGATAAATCCTTTATAAGTCTCTGATTTTCAGGAGGAACATCCTTGAAACAGCTGCAAGGTCTCTCTTTTTCCTACTAGCTTGATTTCACAGAGCCTCCTCAGGTGGTTTTGTGAGTCTTGGGCTATCATAAAAGGCAAGAACTCTGTTTTCAGGAGCGAAAAGCGCTATATTTGGCTCAAAACACTTTTCACAGAATGCGAAATTTCTTCCTTTTCTAAAAACATCTATATACGGAGTGATTGCTCACTATGATATCATACCCATCTCACGGTTTCCCAGTCAAATAATCTTTCTGAATAAAATTGACTTTCACTCTTATGAAAATCGTGGCGTGCTACATTTAGGGCTCAGAAATGTCGATACTGCTGACTTCCGCATTTGGAAATATTTTTGCCAAAGAAATACTGATGCAGCCGCTCCCTGTCTACATCCAGAATTTTTAGTTTTTCTTTTCTCAGTACGGCCTAGCTCGCTTTCTATCAATTCTATCAGCTCCTCTGTTTCAGGGCGTGGAATGAGGACATTTTCACTTCAACGACTTTATTTCCATAAAACAAGTTTCTTCGCCCAAAATCTGCTGATAAGGCTTTCTTTAGTATAGATATGACGTTTTGAAACTCATTTTGGTATAGAAATAGAATTTCTCTGAGCGTAGAGCGAACATCTATCTTATTTCAGATTCATTATTTTTCGCAGAAAGGCATAATTCCTCGCACTCTGCCGGAAGTATAAAGGCTTTGGAGCCCTCAGAGTATTTTGACTTGGTTGATGGTTTGGCTGATTTTACCCACAAAGATAAGAAAATGTAGATAAACTACGAATAGATAATCTTTTGATTTATAAATTATTTACAGAATTGTTGGTTTTGACATGCCGTAAACATTAAAAATAATTGGTATTTTTGTGCAATATTTTGGAATATGCAGTAAAATTATAGGTGTTGCCAACTCAAAAAGGAGGTGTAGGAAAAACTACCACTTCGGTAAATCTAGCCTCTGCACCAGGCGTTTTAGAGAAAAGTTTCAGTTACATTAGATGGCACCCGTCGCAGGCCAATGCTACTTCTGGTCTGGCGAGTAGGATAGTTACATATTCCACTTATGACCTTGGAACATCACGCCAGTCCGTGAGTGCATCCTCCCTACTTCTTCACCGTTAAATGTAGATATTGTTATCCCATCTCATATAGATTTAGTAGCGGTAGATAGAACTTATGGACAAGGAAAACCGCGAATACATGCTAAAGAAGCTGTTTACAGGAGATACGAGTATGATCATATCATTATAGGATCAGTGCGCCTGGTTTAGCTTTATCACCATCAATGCACTTACCGCTTTGCAGATTCGGTTATCACTCGCTCAGTGTGAATATTTCGTATTAGAAGGGCTTTCTGGAAAACTCTCTAAACACCATCAAAATATACAAAGTTTCTCACATCTCTAACTTTGACATCGAAGGCTTCTTTCTAACGATGTTTGACTCTCGTCTAAGGCTTTCTAAACTATGGGTAGAGAAACCAACTCACATTTGTGAAATCGTGCTTTCGAAACTATCATCAGCAGAAACACTCGTCCTGAGCGAGGCGCGAGCCTTGGGTGAAAGTATCCCATACTGATGCAGAGCAGGAAGGAGCTGCAGTATATACACAGCTGGCGGAGGAAATTTGCTGGAAAATGAACATTCCTTGAGCAAGAAGGAAGAAAGTATCAAAAAGTAAACTCGCTCTGATAATTAAGACAAAAAGAGCGTTCGTAGAACATACAAAATCTAAGGAAAGATAGAGCTATGGGGCGCGGCCCTGGAGCCATTCTCTCAGGCTGAGTCCATAGCCGTGTAGTTCATGTACAGATGCAGTGATGCAAAGGATTTGGTAGAAGACTGTATAGGCCCTCATCGAGGAGATCTCATCCTAATGCCAACCAGCCGAGAACCCATTTTGATGAAAAGGCATTGCAGGAACTTGCCGAATCCATCAAGGTTTTGGGGATTATACAACCCATAACGGTAAGAAAAGACGGAGCTAAATTCCTGAGATGGAGTTTCTGGGAGAGAAGATACCGTGCTCAAAATGGCTGGTCTGAAAAGAAATCCCCGCCTCATGTAAGGCTGGTAAACGACCAAGAACTGCATCGGAAATGGCTTTGGTGAAAACATCCAAAGAGAAGACTTAGACGGCCATAGAAGTAGCCCTTACCTCATCAGAGACACAGTAGGAAATCGGTCTCACGCATGAAAGCACCCAGCCAGCAAGCGTAGGGAAAGAGAGAAGTACAATCACCAACTCTATCCTTGACTTCAAAACTCAAAACCCAGATGTTCAGTAGCAGGGCTATCCGAACATGGTGACATTTCCGTTGGACACGAAGAGCGATTTATGTTTAGAAAACTCCTGAAGACCAGCAGGCTTTATTCCAAACAAATTGTAAATAACAGACTGGCGGTAAGACAGGCGGAAAGCAGTCGAAAACATTTCTGCAAAGCCCAAAGAGAAAACTCCTATTTCCAAGGAGCGAAAACTCCTTTCCTGAACAACCTTCGCAGAGCTGAGACCCTTTGCTGATGCTCTGGCACTAAAAGTAGAAATAAAATCTTTCTGCAAAGGGAGACAGGGAAAATAGTCCTTAACTTTGACAATGAAGAAGAATTAGAGAAAATCCTCCTCATTTTAACCATCAGATGCATTATCTGGTTTTATATTCGGTGTTTATTTCCTATCTTTGCTCAAGAAGCAGAGAGAGAAAGACCTGTGCGGATAGAAAACGAAAATAGTCACGGACATAGAGCTACTCCATAGATAAGACATCTTACTCTGGGCCAGCACCAAAGCGGGCTGGCGGTCGCCATCATCTGGCGACAGTATTACAAATCTGCAAATACTGGAAAATCTCCCTATTGTCTGCTGAGCAGGGAATGAGTAGGTTTCATCATTTGGAACCAAAAACAATACAAAAGATAATCACGCTTTTGAAGCAGAGCTAAACGAAGTGAACCGCACGAGTTTTCTGGAATTACAGACTCGACTTTAAAGACTGCCCTCTGGAAACGCCTAAGACTCCAGGAGAAGATACTGCGACTATGCTATCGCTATCACTGCAGGAATATATCTGCTAACATCAGCAGATGCGGTGGGTAGATGCCTACCCTGGATGAAGGGCGTCAAAGACCCCTGACGAGCAGTTTCGCTGACCATCCTGCACGACTGCGCACCTAATACACATACAGCAAAGGCAGGTCTGGCCCTAAGATATAAATTTTAAAACCAATGAAAATAGCATTAGTAGGATACGGAAAAATGGGCATGATTACTGGATAAAAGAGCCCAAACATCGAGGACACGAAGATAGTGGCTCGCCCAATGAATCTCCCACCTTTGGAAAACCCAAATAACCCTGATGTAGTGATAGAGTTCTCTAGCCCAGAATCTGCATTTGGAAACTATCAAATTTGCCTTGAACAGGGCACTCCTCGCAGTATGCGGAACCACAGGCTGGCTTGAGAGAGACCTGAAATAGAGAAAAATCTGCATAGAAAACAACTCTGCATTTTTATATGGGTCTCACTTTAGTTTGGGAGTGAATTTATTCTTCGCCTTGAATGAAAAATTAGCTCAACTAGATGAAACCTTTTAACGATGACTATCACTGCCAATTAGAAGAAATCCACCACATCCACAAGCTGGACAAACTGAGCGGAACAGCGATTTTCGTGCAGGACACATTATCGCCAATTCTAATTTTTGAAAAATGGAAATTAGATGAAAACCCTAGATAAAAGAACTGGGCATCAAGGCAATAAGAGAAGAGAAGTCCTGGAACTCATATCGTAACTTATCGTTTCGAAGTGGATGAAATCGAGATAAAACACACCACTTTCAACCGAAATGGCTTTGCATTAGGTGCTGTAATCACCTCCGAATGGATTATCGGAAGAAAAGAAACTTTTACTGTAAAAGAAGTTTTAGGATTTATAAGAATAAGAAAAGGCAAATACTTTAGCCTATATTTGCAGTAAATGAAAATTATGATAGAACAAACTGAGAACTTTTTATCAGATAATCCCATTGAAAATATTGAAAACTGATAATGAAAATGTGGGTGGACTGAGAGAATATGATGAAGATATCGTGAATATGTCAATGATGAGCTGAGCGAAGCAGACCAAATAGAATGGAAAACCATCCCTTCTGAAAAGGAAGGCACTAGATACTGTTATCCTAAAAAGATGAAAAAGGAAGGGTTATCCCATATGATGAAGACAAATGGGATAGAGATACTAACATTAAAATCTATCGGAAAATTCATCGATGATAAATACAAACTCTGCTGGTTCAAACCTTCTTTGGGTGGCGATACACTTAGTTTTCGTGGTTATAGGGAATGAAAGATTGGGAAAAACTATCCGCTGAATTTGGAGAGAAAAACTAAAATACTTATCGCCTGTGACCGAAGAAAACGAAGTGTTCAACCTATCAATGGACCAAGTCTTTCACTTATAGAATCAAGAGAAAACAATCCTAACTAAATCTACAAAATATTCAAAATGGAATACGCACTAACTTATTCACTATACATTTCATTCTCAGCGCATTATTGGGAATTTCCACTTGAAATATTTAAGAAAATGGGATACAATCCGCTGTTTGCATTTGTCCCGTTTTATAACTATTTCATCATTCTTAAAGAAACCAAAGACCAAAATGGTGGGTTATTCTGACCTATTTCCCTATCGTGGGAATGGTGATGATTTCTGTTTTTCATTTATTTCTAATGGAAAGATTTGGAAAAGACCAGCTTTGGACAAAAATTTTTGACAATTTGCACTGCCTTTTGTTTATCTGGCTGTTGTCAATTACCCTCTACTGAACTTGTAGATGAAGAAGACATTGATGAAGAGGAAATAAAAAGGATTCTTTTCTGGGGTTCTATTACTTATGCAACTGTTTTTGCTACGGTGATACATACTTTCTCTTTCCAGCCTTGGTATTCCAACAGGTCTATGGAGAGAACCCTTTTAGTGGGAGATTTTCTCTTTGTTAATAAACTAAAATATGGGCTTAGGCTGTCTATGAGACCTTTTGGCGGTGCTGTTTTTACAATCTACCCTATTTGACAGAGCAAAAAGATGGCAACCTAAAAACGACCCAAAATCCTGTATGAGAAAACATCAAATTACCATATTTCCGTCTTCCAGCATTTAGTGATGTTGAGAGAAATGACATCGTAGTGTTCCAACTACCCTGGTGACACGTTCATACATCTATTGGACAGAAAAGACCCATATGTAAAACGAGCTGTGGCCGTGGCTGGAGATGCTTTTAGAAATAAAAGCTGGGAAACTCTTCACAAAACGGAAAACCAGAGCAAAAATGGGCGATGCAGAAATTCAGCAGGCCTATAATGTCAATGCAAAACCCAGCTGGACATTCCTCATCTATACCAAAATGTAGGTTTCCTTCCCCGTGAGAGAATTCCAAACATCTGATGGATTTTCATACTCTTTCAGCGGGCTTACACCTTTGCATTGAAGAAATCAAGGAAATCTCCTGGCTAACCTCTGTAGAGCCTCCCATTGAACCGAAGGGAGTTCAGATATTTCTATGCATCTTAACCTTACTCCCAAGAGGAACAACGAATCATCTATACTGACAAAGTAGATATTTCCGTCACCATTTTCCCAATGAACAAGGACTGGAATAAAGACTGGTATGGACCTATCAAAATCCCTAGGCGACATCATAGCATCAACCCTCGAAACGATACCGATGTACAGCAAACTGACAGAGAATACGAAAACAATATCTTAGAAGTAAAAGGGCAAACCAAATTTTCATCAATAAAAGTAGCTGCCGACAAATACGAAGTCAAACAAAAACTACTATTTCATGATGGGGGACAATAGAGATGCTTCACTAGATTCCAGATATTTCGGATTTGTTCCAGAAAACCTTACATTATGGGGTCTCCATGTTCACTTGGCTGAGTTTAGAGGATCTTTTGCAGACAACAATCTTCTTACCAAGCCAATGGCTGGTGTATACGCTGGATAGAATGTTCAAAGCAACTAACACCGGCGAAGCCAACAAAACCTCTTTACTGGTGGGTAGCAGCCATACTGATGGGGATTTTCTTCGGATGGGACTACATCATGAAGTTTGTTAAGAGAAAAGAAAAATGAAGAATACTGGGCTGTAAGCGTATGCTTAGCAGCTTTTAATATGAGATATGACACCACTTGCAGATGCGTCCTAAAACCTTGATGAAGTCATCGGAGGCGGGAACACCTAACTGGAACCCACGGCACTATCTCGAAAAATGCTGGAAAATGACACGCCTAATTCGCTCTATTTTCTGGGGGCTGCCTGGAACGGGAAAACTACCCTAGCAGAAATCATCTGTAGAGCGTCAGGACGAAAATTTTTCAAAACTCAATACCATAAGTTCTACAGGGTTAAAGATGTCCGCGAAATCATAGGAAGAAACCACAAAATCTATTCAGTGGAAAGCCCCATTTCTTTTCATTGATAGAAATTCATCGGTTCAATAAAACCCAGCAGGACAGCCTACTCCATGCTGTGAGAGGCTGGGTAATCCCCATCTGGCGCTACTACGGAAAACCCTAGTTTTGAGGTTGCTGCGGCGCTGCTCTCTCGCTGTCAGGTCTATACGCTGAAATCTCTTCTTACGAAAAACTGGAAAGAACTGCTAAAATCAGCATTAAATCGTTCACAATTCTGAATTTGGGTCTAATTTTAAAATCAAAGAAAGCGAGGCTTTTTATACAATATTCCGGCGGAGATGCGAAAACTCATCAATGGGCTGGAAATCGTTCTGACCCTGTTTTTAAAAGACGAAACAAAGAAATTACCAGCGAAGAAATTCTCTGCTGTTTTACAAGAAAATATGGTTCTCTATGACAAGAATGAAGAACAGCACTATGATATCATTTCAGCATTTATAAAGATCTATCCGCGGTTCAGACCCTAACGCTGCAGTCTCACTGGGCTCGCGAGAATGCTGGCAGGAGTGGAGTAAGACGTCAAATTCGTCGCCCGCAGGATGCTCATTTCTGCTTCAGAAGATATAGGTCTCGCACAGTCCTAACGCCCTCACGAAGGTGGCCACTCCAGTGCTTTTCAGGCAGTGAGATGTCTACTGCAGCAACTCACAAGCTTCAGAATTATCCTGAGCGAATGCGGCTGTATATTTGTGCTGTCATCGCAGAGCAATTCTTTCCTTATTTAGCAACAGCCGAGGCTTTGTCCTTTGTAAAGAAAACAGGAAATCTACCTGTGCCTCTGCACCTGCGCAACGCACCCACCATCATTGATGAAGGACTTTGTACCACTGGCAAAACTACCAATCACGCGCATGATTACAAAAGAAGGTTTCGTGGAGCAGGAATTCTTGCCCAGAGGAAATAAGTGGAGCCACTACCAGCCAAAACAAAAACGCCACAGAGCATTTTGAGAGAATTGAAAGAAAAATGGATATTACTAAACCCCATCTTTTCTATTTACATAAAATTCAAACCAAAAACCTTGTAAAAACAAAATTGTCTACCTTTACCACAAACTAAAGGTTCCTGAACTTCTACCCATTAATAACTTATGAACACATCAGAATTTTGTAAACAGACACATCGTCTCAATGAAACGAACACGAAATGCTGAAAAAGTAGGTGTTTCCAGCATTGATGAACTGGATCTCTGCGATCTATTCCACATTCTGTATCCGATTACCAAAAGATTTAAGCATTTCAGAACCTCTGTCCGAGTTTTGAAATGCTTTCTCATTCTAGAACTGGCTTCTGAAAATCAGAAGTTTGATTCTTCACATTGGACCAGGATACCACCCTGCTATTCTCCCTGCCGTCATCCAGCGAAATATTTTGGAAAATCCTAGCTGGTATACGGCTTGCTACTGCCTTACCAAGCGGAGATTTCACAAGGAAGATTAGAAGCGCTGCTTAACTATCAGACTATGATAGTGAGCCTTACAGGTTTCCATTAGCAAATGCTTCCCTTTTGGATGAAGGAACTGCAGCTGCCGAAGCTATGTACATGTTCTTCTCCAATAGAACAAAAGGAACACACACAGGAGCAAATAAATTTTTCATTTCTGATGATGTTTCTTCGCACAAACAATCGCCGTGCTGAAAACCCAGAGCGGAAGTGGATTAGGTATAAGAAATTCCACGTAGAAAAATATCATGAAAATTTAGATAATTCTTATTTCGAGCTTTACCACTATCCCACTAAAATAGGCGTTATAGAGGATTACACAGAAATTATAAAATCTCTGAAAGAACAAAAATATTCAAGTCAAGTTTTGGCGTGTGAGTTTATTGGCTTTTGTTATGCTAAAATCTCCTGCACACAGCTCGGTGCTGACTGTGCTTGTCGGGACTTCCCAGACTCGTATTCCTATAGATCGGTGGGCGCCCTTTGCACGCCGCTTTCTACGCTTGTATAAGCACGAATACAGAGAAACCCTGGTCGTATCATAGGAGTTTCACAGGATATATGTACGGAAAGAGAGCGCTCAGAATGGCTTTGCAGACCAGAGAACAGCAGCACATCAAGCGTGAAAAAGCGACTTTCAACATCTGTACAGCGCAGGTTCTTCTTAGCGGGTGATGGCATGGAATGTGCGCTGTCTATCACGGAGAAGCTAGGACTGGAAACACATTGCAGGACAGATACATTTCTAAAGCTACTGCTTATGCGAGATACTTTAGCTGAACTGGGCTACATGAGGTTGAAAATAATCAAGTTTTGACACGGTGAGATTTGAAACTTAGCGAAGACAAAAACAGATCTGTTTGAAAACATACTGATGGAAAACCACAAAATCAACTCTAAATTATTTCGAAAATGGTTTTGTGAGCGTTGCTATCAATGAAGCTACTACAACAGCAAAAATTAGCAGATGTTTTTGCTGAGTTTGTCGGTAAAAGTTACTAATGAATTAATTTAAAAGAACAAATCACTCTTCCTAGCAGTCTTCTAAGAGCTGACAAAGTCCTGAGTGGAAGAGGTTTTCCATAAATACCACATACAGAGACAGAACTAATGCGATACATCAAAAAGCTGGAGAGAAAAGACATTTTCCCTTACACTTATTCTATGAGTTTCGCTTGGTTCTTGCACGATGAAGCTTGAATGCTGCTACAGAAATGCTGCCTCTATCTTGGCCAGAATGGGGAAATATCCACCCTTTTCGTGCCGATGGAACAAGCGATAGGCATATCAAAAACCAATCAAAGAATTAGAAAAGATTTAGCCGAAATCTGTGTTTTGCAGGAACTTCCCTACAGCCAAAGCTCTGCGCACAGGGGCGAATACGCTGGGCTGATGGTAATCCGTGAATACCTGAAAACAACACAAAGGCGAGAGGGCATAGAGACATCGTCCTTATTCCTCAGTCTGCACACGGTACGAATCCCATTCGGCTATCGTGTAGCAGGGCTAAAAGTAGTTGTGGTAAAAGAATTTGAGAAACGGACAGATTGATTTTTGATGATTTAAAAGCAAAAAGTAGAACATGCCACAGTGAAAATCTGGCGGCATTCGCTGGATTGGCATATCCGTCCACATATGGTTTCTTTGACAATAATGTTACAGATATTATCAATCTAATCCATGCGCGGCAGCGGGTATACATGGATGGCGCTACTATGAGCGCTCAGGTTGGATTTACCAAGCCCTGGTCACATCGTGGTGCGGATGTGTACCACCCAAATTTACATAAAACCTTTGCTATCCCCTGCTATGGCGGCGGACCTGGTGTGCCTCCATCTGTAGAAGCGAAACATTTGGATCCTGTTCTTACCTTTCTGAATCCAAATGTCATCGGTACTGAACACTCTATCGATGCTATTTCTTCTGCTCCTGTATGGTTTCGCGCCTCGGTGGTGAATATTTCCTACGCTTACGGCGTAAAATGCTGGGAACCCAAGGACTAAACAAAAAGCCACGAATACTGCTATTCTAAACGCAAATTACCTATCGATGCAGGCTCAGAGCATTATTCTATTCTGTACATGCAAAATGAAAGCAGTTACACGAATGTGTGTGTAGATTTTCCGACCATTCAAAACCTATGGAATAGAAGTGGGTGATTATTGCGAAACGACTGATGGACTACGGATTCACGCGCCACGGTGTTTTCCTGTGGCAGAACTCTTATGATAGAGCCTACCGAAACTGAAAGCAAGGAAGTGGATAGATTTGCAGGCTTTTGATAAACATCAAATATGTAAATTGATGAAATAGTAAATGGCAAAGCTGGACAGGAAAAACAATGTCTTGAAAAATGCACCTCATACAGAACAACTGGTAATCGCTGATGCATGGACAAAACCATACAGCCGAGAAAAAGCAGCATATCCCTTCTGAATGACAGAGAAAACAAGTTCTTTCGCCACAGTTTCTCGTGTAGATGATGCCTATGAGACAGAAATCTAATCTGTACTTGTGCTCCTACCGAGTCTTATGCAGAGAACTAACCGATTACTAATAAGATTATTACTATTCATATGGTATAATTCTTTGAGAATTATTAAAAACAAAAATTTAATTTTTAAAATGAAAAGTTTTTATCAAAAAGAAGTATTTTAGTGGGTGCGCTTGCATTAGTTTTGGTTTTATCGTTTCTTCCTGTTCTAGGGATAAAGATGACGATGCCATATACACGGCTAAACTGCAGGTCCAATATCAAGGTAATAATTTATTAACGGCTCTGTAACCTAGTGAGAGACAATGGAAACAAGAGAAAAATATATCTGAGAAGAGAAATGTCAGAAAGTATTTCTTTTGAAGTAAATAAAGGATTCAAAATCTTTTGTAGAAGTAAAAAGCTACCGACATTTATGGTAATCTATTTGTAAAATGGACAGTAACTAAAACATACACAGGAGCTAGAGTTCAGAACTGGGTACAAGTTTCACTTCACAGGACAAAACCTTTAGCGGATTCTTACAAAGAGACTGTAAAATAGTTCTATACAAAAGTTTTAGAAATTTGCTGTAACAATTCTGTTTTTCGTACAATCAGGATTGGTTACAGTAATTTTGTAACTGGCTTTTATTGAAAATAAGTTTTATATAAAATATTTTTGAAATTATGAACATCCAGCAGTTAGAATACCTTATCGCCGTTGATAAATACAAGCATTTCGAGAGAAAAGCGGCTTTTGGCTTGTCATGTTACACAGCCTACACTCAGCGCGATGATTCAGAAATTAGAAGATGAACTTAGTATAAAAATCTTCGACAGAACCACCCATCCTATCCGCACCACCGATGCTGGAGATGAGATTATCTCTGCTAAAGCGGTGTTAGAAAGCATTACAGAACTATAAAAGCTCATTCGCTCAATAATGTATTGGCTGGGAAAAATCAACCCTGGGATTATTCCTACGGTCTCTGGGTTTCTTATTCCAAACGAAATTTTTGATTTTCTAAATCAAAACCAAAAATAGAAATGAACATCCACGAAATGAATACCGAAACATCATAAAATCGCTAAAATTCATGAAATAGATGCAGGTATCATTTCCACTCCATATCAGAAACAGAAGAGTTTTTCAGTGATTTTCTTTTTAATGAAGAACTGCTGATTTATTCCTCTTATGAAAATAAAAAGATGAATATTTTATAGGTTCTGAGGATTTTTAATTCGGATAAAATTTTGGCTTTTAGAAGAAGGAAAACTGCTTGAGAGCAAATGGAACCATCTGTCATTTAAAGGAAAACTCACTGGAAGCCAAAGTATCGAATTCTCGGCATCCAGCATCAGTAGCTCTTTATATGGTGGATAAAACAGGAGGCATCACTGTGCTCCCAGAACTTGCCATGCAGCAACTCTCGGAAGAACAGAAGAGTTTTTCCATTTTAAAAACCTTTTCCTTTCCTCTAGAGAAATTAGCCTCACTTTACTACAAAACCAGCTACAAAACAAAAGATGCTCAATGAATTTGGGACTTTTATAAAGAGGCTTATCAAAAATATCTTAATTACAATAAATCCGAAGAATTTCTCCATTATTGCTCCTCAGTAAAATTTAATTTTGAAGTTTAATATGTAAATTTGCTTTTTAAAATTAAGAGGAAAATTTGTACTGATTGCAACCTCAATAAAAATGCTAAAACAGAAATTCTCTTTTAGTTTCTTTTATTTTGGTTTCACAGTTTATATAATTTTAAAAATCTATAACCCAAAAATAAAGAAATTTTATGATTACTATTTACATCAGAGTCCGTTTCTGAGAGGACATCCAGACAAAATCGCAGACCAGATATCTGACGCTTTAATAGACCATTTTGGCCCTATGATAAGAACTCAAAAAGTAGCTTGTGAAACGCTCGTAACCACTGGGCAGGTTGTCCTAGCTGGAGAGGTGAAATCAGAGGCTACCTTGATGTGCAGACCCATCGCTAGGGAGGGTTATCAATGATATGCTACACCAAAGGCGAATATATGTTTAATGGAGATTCTTGCGGAGTGATTTCTGCTATTCATGAGCAGTCGCAGATATCAACCAGTACGTGGATAGAATCACTCAAAAATTCTGACTTTTGAAACGAAAAGCAAACGCGCAAGGCGCTGGTGACCAAGGAATTATGTTCGGATATGCAACAAACGAAACTGAAAACTACATGCCGCTGGCATTAGACTTTGGCTCATTCTATTTTGAGAGAACTTTCTGCATTGAGAGAGAAAATAAAGGAAATCACCACCTTCGTCCTGATGCGAAAATCACAAGTTACTGATAGAATATTCTGATAATCACAAACCTGTGAGAATAGACAGCATCGTGGTTTCTACTCAGCATGATGAATGGACACAGAAGAAAACATGTTGGCAAAATCAGAAAAGATATCATCGAGATTTTAATTCCAAAAGTTAAAGCGAAACAAAAACCAGAAATTCAGGCGCTTTTAATGATGATATTACATTCCATATCAATCCTACTGGGAAATTCGTAATCGGTGGTCCGCACGGAGATGCAGGGCTAACGGAGAAAAATCATCGTAGACACTTATGGAGTGAAAAGGTGCCCATGGAGGCGGTGCATTCTCTGGAAAAGACCCTTCTAAAGTAGATAGAAGTGCAGCCTATGCCATGAGACACATCGCTAAAAACCTTTGTAGCAGCAGGAGTTGCAGATGAAATTTTTGGTTCAGATTTCTTCACGCCATTGGAGTTGCTAAACCCTTGTGGTTTGTATATCAACACTTATGGAACTTCCCAAAAGTAAATCTGACTGACGGTGAAATCGCAGAAAAAGTACAGCAATTATTTGACCTAAGACCTTATGCGATAGAGCAAAAACCTAAAACTGAGAAATCCTATCTACCGCGAAACAGCAGCCTATGGACACATGGGAAGAAATTATTATGTGTAGCGGATAAAACCTCTCAACAAAAGGGAGCTAAAAACGAGCTTACTATCAAAAGGTTTAGAGTTTTTCCACTTGGGAGAAACTGGATAAATAGTAGAAGAAATCAAAAGGCTTTCAGTCTATAAATAAAAACCCACCTAGTGGGTTTTTATTTTGTCTTAAAGATAATTAATCTTCTAAATCGTCGTATTTCGCCAATTCTTTCATCACACCATGCGAATGCTTTCTTCTACTACTTTTGTAGCTTCATTTGCAACGGTTTCCTCATCATCTCCTTCCAAATCATCTAGCCATTCTACTTCTTCTTCCTCTACATTTAGGATAAATCTTGGATATTCTGTATGCACAACGAACTGTAAACTCCTTCTGGAAAATTCTGAATTATCTGCCATCAAAAACTTTGGTAATTTCATAACTTTCTAAATTTAAATTGTTTAACTACTACATATCATAAGGTTTTGCAAAGTTAATAAATATAAATGTAGTTTCTCTAAAAATATTTTATTTTATTTTTGTTGAGTAACGACAGATTTTGCTTTAGAAGTATTTTCAAAGTGTAAGTAATTCTGTTTTAATTTTAAATTAATAGTCATGTCTATATTCTGACTGGTAAAATAATTATTTTTCATATCAAATAATAAAAACCTTTTCCATCACCAGATGCAGACAAGTCCATGTTTTTAACATTCTTATCTCCCATTACAAAATCTATCAACATATCAAAAATAGGCTTCTCTCTCTACTTTTAAGAGGGTATATTTTACATTCATTTTCATTTCTATATCGCCCGTATTCGGTATACTTTTGTTTATATGAGTATAACCATATAAAACTATCACCTCATTTTTAGACCTTCTTTAGGAAAATCCGTATCTATTGCAGAAAATTGTTTAATTGATTCTATCAATATCTTCTTTGTGTCTTCATTGATGTTTCCTTCACATTCTTAACCTCCATTTTCTTACCATTTATATTATCACCACTCAATTTAACTCCTTGAATGGGAATTTCTTTCGTTCACTTTCTCCATTAATTTCTGCTTCAGAAGTGTAATCAGTGTATTCTAATACAAATGGAATTTTGTTATCTTGTTTCTTTTTGTGTAGAAAATGGTGCTTCCCATGTTCATATTCATCTTCATTTTCACCTCATTCATTCCTATTTTATCTATCACTTCCTTGCTTCCCACAAATTTATACCCTCCATCCATATCTGCTTTTTAATTTAATTAAATACTTTGAATTTGGCTGAAATTCATATTTAAGGAAATACCTTTTCTCCTGCCCAAAAACAAGTGATACAGAAGTAATAAAGACAACAATACAAGTTTAAAAAGTTTTCACTATAAATTATTTTTATCAATTAGTTTCATAATTTCCAAAGCCACTTTCAGCGCTTCTGTTCCATCTCTGACTTACCTCCACGGGCTTATCTCGGTGATGGAGTTGTGAAACTTTCCAATTCATCCAAAAATCGCATTATTCGGCTGGATATTAGGATATTCGAATAGATTTTGCTCTTTCGCCCTCTGCATTTTGGATAATCATATCAAAATCTGATGGATTTTCTGGAGCCGGTTTTCATGCGGATAACCTCCGCTTTTCTCTAAGAAATCCACCGAAATATAGGCGTCTCTTTGGGAAAAATCGGCTCTTTTTCGCATTGATTTCATTGAAATTCGGCTCGTGGTAAGGTTCGCCACGCATCCATTCTCAAATTCTATTCTTGCATTAGCTATATCAGGCGATTTGCTGACCACGCAGACCTGCTTGCGTGGATGTTTTCACAGGAGATTTCACCAAAGAAAGCAAAATATCCAAATCATGTATCATCAAAGTCCAAAACCACAGAAACATCCGTTCCTCTTGGATTAAACTCAGCCAAACGGTGGATTTTCAATGAATTTTGGTTCTGTTGATAAACGGCTTCGTGGCGATAAAATGCAGGATTATAACGCTCCTACATGCCCTACCTGCGCCCCTGATTCCCTTTTCGTTACAAAAGCTGAATAATCTCTTCCTGCCTGCTCCAAAGTCTGAGTTACAGGCTTTTTCTATGATCCAAGCCTCTTTCTATGGCTATTTTAGCATAGTCATGATGATAAAAGTAGGCGTCACGATATCTAAAACCTCTATTTTATCCAAGAGTTCGTCCAAGTTTTCATAAAATTTATACCCAAATTCTGCTTTCCAGCTTTTTGAATTTTCTATATCTTTATCATGGAAGCCCCACCAAATCGTATTTTTTCTGATTGGTTGAGCAATTTAAATGTATTTTTCCAAGATGCCCATAGCACCTACTAAAACCTGCTTTTTAACATTACTGTATTTGAAGATTTTGCCAAAGATAAGGATTTTTATCTTTTATTCTATTATGATTTCTAGGATTTTTATTTTGATGGAAATTTTTAAAAACAAAATTGATAATATCTACTAAAAATATTTGTAACTTTGAGGCAATATTTGATCGAAGATGAGTAATTTAGAAGATAAGAAAAAGCACTGAGTCTAGTCCTAGAAAAATGGACAAGACCTATGGAAAAGGTACTGTAATGAAGCTGGGAGACAGCGCAGTAGATGATACAATAGAAGTGATTCCGTCTGGTTCTTTGGGACTGGATATTGCCCTCGGTGTAGGTGGATATCCGCGAGGAAGAGTGATAGAGATTTTTCGGGCCTGAATCATCGGGAAAACCACCCTTACATTACACGCCATTGCCGAAGCCCCAAAAAGCAGGAGGGATAGCAGCTTTTCATAGATGCAGAGCATGCTTTGACAGAAGTTATGCTGCAAATTGGGAATTGATTTAGAGAACCTTATTATTTCTCAACCAGACAATGGAGAACAAGCCCTTTGAAATCGCGGACAACCTCATCCGTTCTGGTGCACATAGATATCGTAGTAATAGACTCTGTGGCAGCTCTTACTCCAAAAGCTGAAATAGACGGCGATATGGGAGATTCCAAATGGGACTACACGCTAGGCTGATGTCTCAGGCTACTAAGAAAACTTACAGGAACTATCAATAAAACCAAAATGTGTACCGTGATTTTCATCAACCAGCTGGAGAGAGAAAATAGTGGATGTTTGCAACCCAGAAAACGACTACTGGTGGAAATGCCCTTAAATTCTACGCTTCTGTGAGAATAGACATCAGAAAAGCCAGCACACCGGATAAAGGTAGGCATGAAGCTGCAGGAAGCCGAGTAAAAGTAAAAGTGGTGAAAATAAAGTGGCGCCACCTTTCAGACAGGCAGAATTTGACATTATGTACGGCGAGGGAGTTTCTAAAATTGGAGAAATCTTAGACCTTGGTGTAGACTATGATGTAATTAAAAGCGGCTCATGGTTCAGCTACGGAGACACTAAACTAGGGCAAGGTGAGAGATGCTGTGAAAGAACTTCTGAAAGACAATCCAGAACTTACCGAAGAACTAGCTGAGAAAATAACTGAAGCCATTAAAAATAAAGAGAAATAAATCTTTTCATAATTATATTTAATCTTGATTGAAACGCCCTGATGAAAATTTTCATCAGGGCGTTTTTTGATCACAGAATGTATCCTTTTACTCCTCCATTCTGCTGAGTTCTTCGTAGTTTTTGTTTCAGTTTATGTAGCAGTTTTCCATAAACGAGATGATAAATAAATCTTAGGAATAAAGCATGAAAATGAACATTAAAAAGGGATAAACATCACAAAAACGCAAAAGATACAATTCTTCTAATTCTGCCCTTCCTAAAGTATTATATTCTATATAAAATGTCAATATCATACTGATGATGAAAAACACCACAATTTCTCCTAAAAATATTCTGATATACTCATTGGATACATTTTTCATCAGCAGGATTTTTCCATCAGTTTTTAGGGTTTTTCTCTCTTTTATTTTAAAATTTAAATATAAAAAGCAAACCAATAAAAACATATGGTAAAAGAATAGAAATTATATCCATAACATTAAAAACCACATCAACAAAAGGAATGTCTTGATATTTATCTTCCGATGAAGAAGAAGGCATTAAATACCCAATTAAAAACCAAAATCCCAGTTCCAATAAAGCAATGATAAACACCCATTTTGCGATGGAAACAGACCTTTTTGGTCATTGCGAAAAGTTCTTTTTCTGTATAATTTTTAAAATCATCAGATTTATTTTTCTTTCCAGTCTTTTTAACAATTCTAATTCGTCCATAGCCTTAATTTTTGATGAGGGTTTTTAGTTTTTCTTTTGCACGGTTCATTTTCACACGGGCGTTTCCTTCCGTTATGCCCAGTATTTCGGAAATTTCTCGGTAGGGCTTGTCATCCAGATACATCATGATGAGGGCTTTTTCCACATCGGACAGCTGGTGTATAGCATCATACATCGCCTGTATCTGTGCGGTCTGGTGATCGTTTTCTCCGCTATTTTTATCTCGGGAAGAATCTCCATGGAGTCCGCAGGGACATCTCTTTTCCGCTTTCGGAATAGTGCTAGTGCAGTATTCAGCCCGATGCGGTAAGCCCAAGTAGAAAATTTGGCTTCTCCACGGAAATTAGGATAGGCTTTCCAAAGCTGAATTACAATCTCCTGAAAAAGGTCTTCGTGGTCGCTGGGATTGTCCATGTAGATTTTACAGATCTTATGGATTATCCTCTGGTTTTCATTTAGTTGTGATAAACTCCTGCTGCTGTCTGGCTTTCATAAAAATGCTTTTTAAAGTTTATCAAGAGAAAACCAGCCCAAAAATAAATCCTTTCTCTTGGTCATCATCTCCACTAAATCTTCTTTATTTTGATTTGTTTTCATTTGTCTTGATTTTAATTATTTAAACTCTAACTTTTATAAATGCATTTTATACTCACATTAGTGCAGGAAATATTTTTCGTTACAAAAATCATTGCCAAAGTTACAAAACCTTGATAATGAATACTTTATTTTTAATTAAAAAAAGAAAAACAAACCCGCCGAAAGGAATTTCACCTTTCAGCGGGCTGTGGTTTTCATGGCTTATTTCACTGGGTTTTTGAACAATATTAGGATTGTTACTCACCTCACTCTGTGGAATCTGGAAACGATATTGGTTATAGTCCGTAGAATAACTACGAGTTAAACTTCCCAAAGGTATGGTTAGAACCTGGATAATCCCTCACCAAATCCACTCCAAGGCGTTTCATATCAAACCAAGCGTAGCCTTCACCCCAGAGTTCTATTCTCTTTTGCAGGATGATTTCATCTATGAGGCTCTGTCCAGAGTTAGTGGAAAAGTGTGTATCCTGTATCTCTTACAGAAGTAATATCATAGAGCACCTGTCTCGCCTGAGCTGTCTGCCCAGTCTCTTCAAAGCCTCCGCTTCTATATAGTAAAGCGAAGCTGCTCTGATGTAGATATAATCCCCTCAAAGAAAGTCAAATCCTTGAACTTTCTGCTCACATATGGTGGATGTTTTTGGTCTTTTCCATTAAAAGTATAAGTGGATTCTGTAGCCCCGTTGAACACTTGTTTTCTGTAATCAGTGCTTGGGATTTGGTCGTATAATCTTTTGTCAATGATTTTATAAATCCCTGCTGCTCCTGCATAGCCTTCATTCATGCTGTCATACATAGAGAAGAACGAAGCATAGTGGTTACCGATGTTTTTTGGTCTGTAAAGAATTATCAAATCCCCAGATAATCTCTGGATTGGTTTTTAGAGAAAATCCAGCACCCTGTATAATCCGCCTGAGACTATGAGCGCTTTTTGCCTGTTCGGGCTTCATTAGCATAGGCTGCCGCTCTAGCATAATCCCCAGTTTCAAGGTAAATATCTGCCGCGATGGCTTTAGCTGCCCTTTGGTCTATCTCGTGCGATGTTTTGCTGAGTGAAACCATTTAGCGCAGTGATAGCATTTTCTATATCGCTGGTTATTTGGTTATAAACTCGCGCACAGTGGCTCTTGCTCTCGGTGTTTCTGGGCTGGATGCCGTAGTTACCAACGGCACTCCCGAGTTCATTCTGATGACCAACATAAGTAAGCGCACAGAACCCTCACCAAATTAAAATAACTATACGCATGAAGCGCCAAAAAGCTGACCATAGATGTGTCGGTTTTCATTATTTACACCTATGGCTTTCTATCTTCTCTATCAAACGATTGATATCAAAGATTTTAGAATAAAAACGTATTCCAAACGATTTCGTTGGTAAAATTGTCGCTTTGTCTCGCTTCGTGTTGTAATATCTCCCAAGGTGCTGCTGTTTCGCCTGAATAAGGTCATTGGAAAGCAAATCAACTCCTGCTTTATGGACATTATCCCAAAAATCCCGTGGAGTGGTAGTTCCGCCTGAACCATGATTTCTAAAACTAAGATAAATCCTTTAAGATAATTATTTAAAGAAGCTGCATCATCAGAATCTGCTCCTCTGAAATCAATTTCACGGATTCTGTTTCTAATTCTTATTGCAGCTCAAAAGTGATAGAGCAACGAATGCTCCTGCTAATATTTTATTGATTTTTCATAACTTTTTAAAATTAAAATTTAAGATTAAGACCTAATGAAACACTTGACAACAGATTATATCCATATGTCTCTGAAACTCCAGAAATAGACAGTCTTTAGGGTCATAGCCTCTTTCTTTGAAAGTAAGAAAAGGTTGTTCCCTGTTACATAAATATTGGCATCTCGGATTCCGTAGCTTTTCAAGGAACTGCGGTATGCCCACACTCAGCGTCAAATCTTGAAGACTTAAATAATCTGATTTCACTAAGAATAGTGTAGAACTAGCATTTTGGTTAGAATTAGAAATATCTATTCTTGCAGAGATGCAGTAGGATTTTCTGGCGTCCATGTGTTATGAACATCTCTATGGTAGTTAGACGCATAGTTATCCGAACGCAGGAGTGACCTGTAGTTCTGGTCATAACCCCAGCCGCCCAGCTGATACGCAAAATTAGCTGATAGAGTAATGTTTTTAAATCTTATCTGAGTTCCAAAACCACCATAAACCTTTTTGTATAGTAGATTTTTCCTGTTTGCAAAGCGTTGCTTCATCGTAGTGCTTTTGTAGCTTGCTTAATTACATTTCATCTGCATCCACGCCATCTTTTATACCAAAGTGAATTTCCATTCAGAGGATCCACCTGCAAACTCTTTCAGATAGTAAGCATAGCGGTCGCTACCTTCTTTAGGAGGAATAGCTCATCTGCTACTATACCATTTCTCTTTGAGCATCAGGAAGTTTTGAGTGATTTTATTTTTGTAATGAGTAAGGTTAGTGTATAGATTCCAAGTGAAATTCTCTGTTTTAATCACATCTCCGTTGATGCTCACCTGAACCCCTCTATTTCTCATGTTTCCGATGTTTTCTAACCCTAGGATAATACCCCACATTAGAGAAAGGAAGCGCCGCACGATAGATCATATCAGAAACTTTTTCTCTCAAAAATATTCGGCATTGATAGACAATCTTCTATTAAACAAAGCCGTTTCAAAAACCAGCATTTAGGTTTTGGGAGTTTTCCCATCTCAGCTTATTATTTCCAAGATATTCCGTAGTAACCACAGGCGTATCATCCCCGAAGTTACTTACTTTATATAAGTTTTTTTGTAGGCGTAGTAGATTCTGTCTGTAGTGCCTGGGAAGTAGAAAATATCATTCCCCTGCTGTCCGTAGGAAGCCTTCACTTTCAGGGCATTCACAGTCTCTGAATCCTTTAAGAAATCTTCTTTTGAAATATCCCATGCTGCCCCCAGTCCATAGAAAGTTCCCCATCTGCTTTCTTTAGAAAAATACTGACGAACCATCTCTCCTAAGGCTGGCATTGAAGAAATATTTGTTTTTATAATTATACAAAACTCGGGAGAAAAACCCTTCCACAGCGTAGTCGTATTGGTTTCCTGGGATTTCGTTCATTTTCAGAACATTATCAAAAACAGTAAGTCCTTCTAAGAACAATTTTTTCTTTTCTCGCCCCAAAATAATCGCTTTTTCTTGGTTCAGTTCATGCCCTAGAAGAACGCTGATATTGTGTGAACCGAGTTGTTTGTTGTAAGATAATAACTGCTGGTGGTTAAAGGCGTATTTCAGAGTATTGGATTTTGCAAGTCGCCCGCCCACAGTAGCCGTTGTCCCTCCCAAAGGATTTTCATAAACAAGCTCTTGTGAGTTGATAATCACACCACCAAAATTATAAGTAAAATCAAAATCTTTCAAGAATTTATACTGCACGAAAAGATTGGTATTCACCGTGTTATTGGTCACTTTATTCAAATCATATTGGCGGTTTCCCCACAGGATTTTCAAAAACGGCGTAAGACCTTCTCGCCCCATTTGGCCCTTTTTCCATCACCGTAGTCATAGACAGCCCTTCCTTTGATATCATACACTCTGTTATAATCATTATCCCTCAAATACACTGCGTAAAGGCGCGATATTCCTAGAAAACTGGAACGAGTTTTAGCAAAAACTTCCTCCATCGCCTCAGATTCTGTTCGCTGTTGCTGTAATTTAAATTAACTCCAAATTTCAATTTTTTTCATTAAGAGCATACTCCAAATTAGACCTTAAACTCAATCTTTTAAATCCAGAACCGATGAGGTAACTGCGGTCATTAAGGTAGCCAAGTGAAGTATAAGCCTTTTAATTTATCGGTATTTGCTGTGAAGCTGAGGTTCGCTTCTTGGCGGAGATTAGGACGGAATAATAGTTTTTGCCAATTGTCCTGATAAAGCAGTTTAGCATTTTTGGTTAAAACTTCCATCTGGATTGATAAGCTGGTTAAACGGAACATTATAAGCATTATATCCCAGCGTGGCGTTCATTTTATTTATCGCCCTCTGTATAGGCTTGGGCATCAGTCTTTCCACTTGCTTTTTCGCCTCACACGAACTCTATTGAAATAGGCCAAATAATACTTGCAGGGCTGGTAATAATGTCATATTCTGGAGTCGCACGGAAGTTAATCCCCTGTTTTAATATCAAAAATCTCACATGAATCCCCTTTCTCGTTCCTTTTTAGTGGTGATGATGATTACACCATTTGCCCCTCGTGAGCCATACAAAGCATTTGACGAAGCGTGCTCTCAAGAAGGACAAACTCTCTATATCCGAAGACGGAATAGAATTGAGCGACCCAGGGTAAGGGATCCCATCCAAGACAATTAGCGGCTCACTAGAAGCGTTGATAGAGCCCTATCCCTCTCATTCGTATGCTCGGGCTACTCCTGGCTGTCCACTTCCCACAATCTGAACTCCTACACACGCCCTGCAAGTCCCCTGCAAGACATTTCCGTTCTGTAATGCAGAGATATCCTGGGTTTTAGTTCTTGGATAGAACCTGTGATTTCTTCTTTTTCTGTTTTCCCAAAGGCTACTATCACAACTTCGCCGATGGAATTTTTCCTTGATAGAATCCTTCTTCTTTTCCTGAGCACTGAATGTCCCCAATGAAAGAGAACAACGCAAAACAAAGTGCTTAATCTAACTACTTTTCTTTTCATTATATATAGTATTGTTAATTTTTAATTAAAAATTTGGTTTAAATATAAAAAGAGCCTCGGCATATTTACCGAAGCTCTGGGATAATTATGAAGAAAAACTTAAAACTCCATCCATCACAAAAACTGCGGTCTTTCACAAAGCCACACATCATCATTCCCATCATTTGGGAAACTAGATTTTCGTTTTTATGATTTAGATTTATTAACATTTTAATTTTTTTAATTTTGATTTAGTTTAAACATAAAAAGAGCTTTTGGTTTTTGTCCGAAGCTCCTTGTGATAATTTTTTGTATAATTTATATAAAATTTTTTCTATTCGCATTTTTACAATCACAAAAACTGCGGCTTTCAAAACCCACATCATCATATCCATACACATGGTAATGGTATGTTTAGATGTTCTTGTATGACTGTATTGGTTAAACATTATTCTTTTCCTTTTTTTGTTCAAATATTTTTATGAAGATATAAAAACCTTTTTAATCCTACAAATTTTTGTTGATCTTTTATTTGAACAATTTGGTTTATTTATATGAAAAATACATCCTTTTTTATATGAATATCCTTTCTATAATCAAGAAAGGATTTTTCATTAATTCATATTTAGTTTACTTTTTGCCATGTCTGGCTCTCACCAAATGCGGAAAAATCCTATATAAGCACGAACCATAAGGTTACTTCCTTCTTTTTAATCGTGCATTTATATGATTTTTCCATTTTTAGGATCTGTTATCGTTCCTCCGCTGTATTCATCGCCATCTTTAGACAGCCCACGGATAACCTCCATTCTAAAATAGGTTTTCCCTTTTTCTGTCGTCTTTACAAGAGGAACAATTAGGGTCAGCTGGTTTTATCAGTAGTTCTACTACTTTCAGCGTAGTATTTACCATCTGATTTTTAAAAAAATTTCTACAATGGATTTTGGTTTTTGGTTTCGTCATCTATCGTTCTCCATTTCCCTTCTATCTGGGCAAAAGCTATGGAACTGCACAATAATGCAAAGGCTAAAAATTGAATTTTTCATGATTAAATCTATAAAATATTTACGGCGCAAATATAGAAATAAAAATTAAACAGCAAAAACAAATTTCAATCAAACCTTTTATTAGTAATATTTTATAAGAAATTTAAAAATTTAAAACGATTGTTTTAAAAACTTTTAGATTTAATTCAGTTTTTCCTAATCAACTCTGTGCATATAGTCCTGATACCAAGCCTCATTGAGAGTTTTCCTCGTTCAACCTCGGCATTGTTTATTTTACCAAGAAGATTATTTTTAAGTTCAAGGTCTGTAATTTCATAAACTCCCGTAATATCCTTACCATCAAAACGATAGATGTAATTTCCTATCATAAACTGCTCCTGTATCGCATCAGAATTGACAACAATGTATTCCTCGTTTTTATCCGAAACAAGGCTTTCTGCCCCCAGCTTCGCAAAGGCTTATTATAGCCAATGATATCCGCAAGTGTAGGATAAATATCTATCTGCTGGGCGTAGGTCATATTTTTACCCTTCAAATTATACTTCGGATTTGGAGAATAGAAAATAATAGGAACTGCATATCCGTTCATCGCTTTAGCATACTCAGGATAGTAGATTTTGTTCGTATGGTCTCCCCGTGATGACAAAAATAGTATTCTCATACCAAGGTTGTTTTCGTGCCGTTTCAAAATACTTTTTTCAGGGCATAATCTGTATATTGTATCGGTTCGTGCATTTCCACAAAAACCTTTTTAAATTTCCCTTCGTATATGTGCAGGAATTTTAAATGGATGATGCGAAGACGCTGTAAAAACCGTTGCCATAAATGGTTTATTAGACTTTCCCTACATTTTTCGCAAAAATATTGCAGAAAAGGCTCATCCCAAATCGCCCAAATCCCATCAAAATCATTATCATTATTATATTCAGTTTTTCCAAAATAATCCTTGAAACTGAGGATATTCAGCAAATCCCTGAAAGCCCATAGAACCATTCGGCGCACCGTGATAAAAAGAAGTTTCATAGCCCAATTCATTCGCCACAGAAACGATGGATTGTATCTTTTGGTTAGAATACGGCGAACTCGTAAAAGCATCCTTTAAACTCGGAATTCCCGCCAAAACACTGCTCATTCCGTGAATAGACTGCCTTCCATTAGCAAAGGTATTCGGAAAAATCAGACTCTCCTTTGACAAACTATCCAAAAACGGCGTGTAAGAAAACATAATCTTTTATATTTTTATCTTCATTAAACGCTCCTATGTATTCCTTCCGAGGCTTTCCACTATGAGAATCACGATGTTAGGTCTCGGCTGCGGAACTTCCCTTTGATAGGTTTTTATAAGGCTTCACATTCTCTGTGATGTATTTTTCATCCACAAAATACACTCTTTAAAGCCATTCGTATTGATGGTTCTAAAAACGAAAAAGTGCTGTTTAGAACGATGTTTGCGTGCGCAGGCTTTGTCCGTATGGCGGTTAGCATCCACCAAATTGATAGGGCGGGTGCTGTGTTTAAAAATCTCCACGAATTCCGCCGACTATAAGCACTGCGCCAGACAAAGACTTACCACAGAACCTCCAAAATACCAAATTTTCTTTTTCAATCTTTATTTCTTTGATTTTTCATTCTTTTATAAAAGGAAAACCCAAAGACCCATCAACACAACGAAACAAAGAAAAACCCAAAAATTCTGTCCCAAAGAAGCCCAAAAACCTTGCCTATATTCTGCTCATTTTCAACGACATTTATAACTGCAGAAGTCAGCCTTGACTAGCTAAATCTATAATAAACAATATCTCCAAAATTCATCGCATAGGCGATTCCATTCAGAATAAAATAAAGCCAAAAACAAAAACTTTTTGATATCCTCCTTTAGTATTGATAGTCAAAGGAATAAGACTAAAAATAAAAACGATATTGACATAAAAGTATCGCCGTAGTATCAAATGCAGTGCCGTAGTAGGCCAGCTTAAAATACTGAGAAACACTATCTATTTCCAGCAAATCCCGATTAAAACCAAAACAAAAACCTCGCTGCCTGATAAAAACAAAAACAAGGAATATACGATATATCAAGACTTTTTACTTCCTGCAAACGGAGTTCTTTCATACTTTTTCTAACTTAATAGCACAAAGGTAAGTTTTTAACCGAGGATAATGAAAATGAACCAAAAATTCGGCTTTTATCCAATAAAATTTTATATTTGCTCTATGAATTTTTAAGAAACAATTTAGTGAATTTCTTCACTCTAGGAAACTTATTTTCTGGATGTGTGAGCTGTTCTATTTATTAAATGGTGATTACCAGACCACTGCGATATGTATCCCAATATCAGCCGTTTTAGATTTTTGATGGTTTCGTGGCTCGTGCTTTAAAATCAAATTCTGAGCTTGGCGTACAGCTTGACTCCCTTGCCGATATGGTAACTTTTGGTGTGCTGCCAGGGCTTACGATGTTCGTCATGCTGGAGCCTTGGGAATCAGCTTTTTGGAATTGACTTTACCTTTCAAAGTGCAGTATTTAGGGCTTTTCATCACGCTTTTGTCTTGTATGAGACTGGCAATTTTTAACATTGATGATGAGCAGACTTACTATTTCGAAGAGGGCTGAATACTGAGTAACACTTTCCTTATTTTTGGGCTTTTATTTTTGCTTTTTAAAGAAAATCAAAGTTTTTCATTTTTAATGGAAAACGAGGGACTTTTTGGTGCTTACCGCTCTGAGCTCTTGGCTTTTGGTAAGTCCGATTAAATGATTGCCATGAAAATTCAAGTCCAAAAACTTGAAGACAATTACCCTAAATTAGCCCTAATCATCGGTGTTATTCCTATTTTTAATATTTTTCGGATGGACAGGCATTCCGCTATCCATCATCTATTACATGCTGATTTCATTGTTTTCCAAAAATCAGTTGAAATAAATTTAATTTTTCAAACCTTAAATATCGTGAATTTAAAATGCATAAACCACTGTGTATCTTTTGATTTAGAAACCACAGGAACCAATATCAGCAAAGACAGGATTGTAGAAATCTGCATCCTGAAAGTCAATCCAGATGCATCCAGAGAAAGCAAAACTTGGCTCATCAACCCAGAAATGCCCATTCCAGCGGAAGCATCGGCAGTGCATGGGATTTATGACAAAGATGTAGAAAATGCGCCTACCTTCAAAGAAGCGGCTCCTAAAAATCATGGAAATGCTTTCTGGAACGGATTTGGGAGGATTTAATTCTAACAGATTTGATGTTCCTTACTAGCAGAAGAACTCCTAAGAGCTGGGACAGATTTTGATTTATCTAAATTCAAACTCATTGATGCTCAAGTCATTTTCTCCACAAAATGGAACCCAGAAAACCCTTACTGCCGCATACAAATTCTACTGGTGGGAAAAGATTTGGAAGGCGCCCACTCTGCAGAGGCAGACACCTTGGCTACTTTTTGAAGTGATAGATGCACAGGTAGGCAAATACGAAGAACTTCAAAGGACATAAATGGACTGAGTGAATTTTTCATTCCATAATAAATTCATGGATTTGGCTGGATTTATCGCCTTTAATGAAAAACAAAGAAGAAATTTTTCACTTTTGGAAAATACAAAGGACAGCCCGTGATAGAAGTTTTCCAGAAAGATATCGGCTATTTCTGGCTGGATTCAAAATGCTGATTTTCCGCTTTTACACCATCCTGACTGCCATCCACTAAGAAGCAAATTTTAGTTAAAATAAGCGAAAAATGGTTTTTATAAAGAAATTTTTCTTATCTTTTAAGAACTAAAACTTATGATTATGACAAATATTATTTTACCTGTGGATTTTGGTAAGAACCACAGATGTATCTTTTAGGTGCTGCAAACAAAAATTTGCAAAAGAAGTGAATGGAAGACTTTGCCTTATTCATGTCGCTCCTATGGATTTAGGATTGGCTGTGGTGATATCGGTATGCAGTATTTCCCAGAAATAGAACAAAGCGAAATTGTGAGGAATTATTGAACTCAACTGATTAGAACAGCAGGTTGTAGCTCAAGGCATGTAGACTGCAGAGCATCTTCTGAAACAAGGAATCTAAAAGATATTATTATTCTGGCATATGCAGAGCAGAAAAATGCAGTGTTACATAGTGATGGGCTCTCATGGGAAGAAGCGGAATGTATGATGTATTTATCGGCAGTTTGACAAAAGAGCTTACCAAACTATCTCCTATTCCTGTTTTGGTGGTGCCTTGTCATGAAAAATAAAAATTATATATAATCTAAATCCTTTATCAGTCTCGATAAGGATTTTTATTTAAAAAATCGTACTTTTTAGGGGTTTATTTTCAAAGTTAAAATAATGCTGAATATACAAGAAATACGAGAGCAATTTCCTATTCTCACCCAAAAGGTAAATGACAAACCTTGGTATATATCTGGATAATGCTGCCAGTTCACAAAAACCTCTGATGGTCATAAAAAATGGGAGGAATATTATCAAACTATCAATGCTACTGTGCATCGTGGGATTCACACTTTGAGCCAGTTAGCAACTGAAGAAATGGAACTTTTCTCGGCAAAAATCCAGAAATTCATCAACGCAAAACACAGCCACGAAATCATTTTTCACTCGTGGAACTACCGAGAGTATCAACCTAATCTCCTACTCCATCACCCACTGATAAACGCGGGGATGAAATCATTATTTCTCATCTGGAACACCACTCAAACATCGTTCCCTTGGCAGATGCCAGTGCGAGAGAACAGGTGCTGTTTTGAAAGTTATCCCAATGGATGAAAAACGGAATTCTGCAACTGGATAGACAAAAACCTATCCGAAAAACCAAAATAGTCGCTAAATCAAGTTTTCTAACGCGCTGGGAATCATCAACCCGATAAACAGAAATCATTGTAAAACCAGAGCCTGCTCCTCCTGCTCACATCGTTATCGATTTCGGCGCGAGTCAGTTCCTCATTTTAAAATAAATGTTCAAGAATTGGATTGTGATGTCTGGACACAAAATGTATGCTCCCATGGGAACGGGAATTCTTTATGGAAAAGAAAGTATTTTGGATAAACTCAGCCCCTTTTTCACGGTGGTGGCGAAATGATAAAACCTGCACCTGAGAAAACCACCTATGCCGACCTGCCCCTTTCGGTTCGAAGCAGGAACGCCCAATGTTGGCGGAAATATCGCCCTAGGAACAGCCATAGATTTCATAGAAAACATAGGGCATTCTTCTATAAAAGAACATGAAACAGCGCTTTTAGATTATCGCTCATTAAAAAGAAATAGACGGTCTAAAAATCTATGGCGAAAAAGCTCTACGGACGGGCGTAATTTTCCTTTAATCTAAAATGGAAATTTCATCGCTTCTGATGTAGGAATGATTTTTGGATAATTAGGAATTGCCGTGCGCACAGGACACCACTGCACACAGCCGATTATGAATTTTTCGGGATTTCTGAACCATCCGCGCTAGTTTCGCTGTTTATAATACTTTTGAAGAAACTAGATTCCCTAATCGAAGGAGTCAAAAAGCACAAAAATGCTGATGTAAAAATTTTCATCATGCTGTCAAATTGTCCTAACATCATTACTAGGCAATATTTTTGACAATTATTAGAAGAAAAATTAAGAAAATGAAGAAAAATAAAGATACACAAGAGAGAAAGAACACCTCTAATCCTGAGGATATACAAAAATACTGAGAACCAAAACGCAGAAAAACTGAAAAATTTGACAGAAGAAATGTCATTAGAGGAACAATTGGCACACCCAGAAAGACCTCTACATCAGACTTTTTGCTGAGTTTGAAAAACCTACAAAGAACTCTAAAAGAGAAAACTGAATTTGCACAATATGCCAACCAAAACATTATGATTTCTATGTTGGCTATTTTAGATGATTTCGAAAGAGCTCTAAAAGAATTAGCAAAAATCTGAAGAAACCAAGGAACAGCTGATGGGAGTAGAACTTATTTACAATAAATTTTAAAAACTCCCTGATAGAGAAAGGTTTAAAGGTAATAGAAGTGAAGGCTGGAGATGATTTTAATGTAGATTTCCATGAAGCCATCACACAGATTCCTTGCGCCATCAGAAGAGCTGAAAGGCAAGATAGTGGATGTGATAGAGACTGGATATCAATTGTATGACAGAGTTATTCGTTTCATGAAAGTAGTTACAGGAAGTTAATTCAAAAACAACTAAAAATCAATAAATTAGATAATTAAATTTATGTCTAAAAGAGATTATTACGAGGTATTAGGAGTTTCCAAATCAGCCAGCGCTGATGAAATCAAAAAGCCTACCGAAAATTAGCTACAAAATACCACCCAGATAAAAACCCTGGTGACAAGGAAGCAGAAGAAAATTCAAGGAAGCCGCTGAGGCCTATGAAGTGCTGAGTGATGCCGACAAAAAGGCAAGATACGACCAGTTCGGGCACGCAGGTGTAGGAGGAGCTGCAGGTGGCGGCTATGACGGAGGAGGCATGAATATGGAAGATATTTTTGCCCAGTTTGGTGATATTTTTCGGAGGAGGATTTGGTGGCTGGAGGCTTCTGGAGGAGGAAGAGCCCATCAGCAGGTAAGAGGTTCTAATCTTCGTATCCGAATAAAACTAAACTTGGAGGAAATGCTTAATGGAACACAGAAAACCATTAAGGTAAAAAGAATGAAAATTGGCTGATGGAGTAACCTCCAAGACCTGCCCCTACTTGTAATGGTAGCGGTGCCCGAGATGAAGATAGTGAACACTGTTTTCGGACAGATGCAGTCCCAGACCACTTGTTCCGCTTGTCAGGATTAGGAAAATCGCTTGATAAAAACTCCTGCTGAGCAGATGCGCACGGACTAATCCGTGAGGAGGAAGAAGGGCATCAACATCTCCGCTGGTGCAAGAGAAGGGCTACAACTCAATGTCCGAGGAAAAGGTAACGATGCGCCTCTGGTGGAGCGGCAGAGACCTTTGGTGGTTATAGAAGAGGAAGAAGATACAAACATCAAACGAGAAGGAGAACAACCTTCATCAGGAACTTTATATTTCATTTGCCGAAGCTGCTTTTGGGCTGTTCTAAAGAAATCCCAACAGTAACTGGAAAAGTAAAAATAAAGATAGATGCAGGAACTCAGTCTGGAAAAATCCTCCGCCTTGCTGGAAAAAGGACTTTCAAGCCTAGACAGCTACCACAAGGGAGATATGTTTGTTCATATAAATGTATGGACACCTCAAAAGCTAACCGAGGAACAACGCAAATTCTTTGAAAGTCAGCTCAATTCTGGAGAAATGAAAGCAGAGCCTACTGAAAAGAGAAAGTTTCTTTGACAAGAGTGAGAGATATGTTTAACTGAATAATATCTCTATTCAATAGACCTTGCCTATTAAAGGCAAGGTTTTTATTTTTATTTCAAAAATATGAAGTTTATTTCTCGTCCTATTATCAAAAATATTCAAAAAGAAAATCATTATATAGGAAATCGAGAAATATGAATTTTGTGCACCTCATCATAAATCAGTTTTTCATCTCTGGAAAATTCTCTTTAGTAATCGCAGATATGAAAAACCGTTGAGTGTTTAGGACTTTGCCATCCATGTGCGCCTCCCATTCATCAAGAGAAATATTTTTCTTCGTAGCTGGAGTCAGGTCATCTTCATCCTCATAAGAAAAATCATCTATTTTATTGAAAATCATTACCATCGGTTTCTGATGGGCATTGATTTCCTGCAAAAATCTGATTCACAGAACTGATATGGTCTTCAAAACTGCTGGGAAACATCCACCACATGCAGCAGCAAATCCGCTTCACGAAACCCTCATCAAGAGTAGATTTAAAAGACTCCACCAGCTGAGTAGGCAGTTTTCGATAAAACCAACCGTATCCGTAAGAAGGAAAGGCAAATCCTAATAACTACTCTCACCGTAGTATCCAAAGTAGCAAAAAGCTTATTTTCTGCAAAAACATCGGATTTAGAAAGAGCATTCATCATGTGGATTTTCCTACATTGGTATAGCCCACCAAGGCAACCCCTACCATCTTTCCTCGATTGTTTCTTCGTAGCCATCTGTTTATCGATGGTTTTAATTTCTCCTTGCGTGAAATCCTATCACGGATAATACGCCTATCCGTCTCTATCTCAGTCTCCCCAGGCCCCTTCATCCTGATTCCTCCTCGCTGTCTCTCTCTAGGTGGGTCCACATCCTTGTAAGTCTTGGCAAAAGATACTCATACTGAGCAAGTTCCACCTGAGTTCTCGCATAAGAAGTCTGCGCCCTTGAGCATATCAAGAATAAGATTGGTTCTGTCAAGAATTTTAACTTCTAATCTCTCTCTCCAAGTTTTTCAACTGCGAAGGAGAAAGTTCATCATCAAAAATAACTGTTCCTATTTCATTTTCTTCCATTTAATTTCTCTGCTTTTCCCTTCTCATGAAAGTTCTAGAATCAGGCTGAGAAAGTTTTTTGTAAATCTCACCGTAGCCCCAGCTGTATAAGCCACAAAACTCCAACTCATCCATATATTCAGTGAGTTTTTCCTCATCTTGGTCTTTTGTTATCAGACCCACCAATACGGCATTTTCGTAAAATATGTTCTCTAACATAGAGCAAAGGTAATAAATTAAACATCTTTACATTAAAAACACAGGATTCAAAATTTTATTCTTGACCCTTTCCTATTGTAATATTAAATTTTCACTTAGTAAATCATCTGTCATTCCATATTATGGTAGACATTCTGCACATCATCATCTTCCTCAAAGCGCTCCAGCATTTTCATATTTGCTTTGAACTGCTCTTCATTCACTTCTTTTTGTCATGTTTGGAATTCTCTGTAATTCAGCACTTTTCGCTTCTATTCATTTCCATCCAATTTATGAGACAATGCCCCAAAATCCTCAAAAAGCAGTAGTAATCATTACTTTTCCCTCATCTTGGTCTATTTCCTCTGCTCCTCCATCTATCATTTCCATTTCAAACTCATCCCAATCTATGGTGATTTTAGTTTTTCTATTGTGAAAATTCCTTTTCTGTCAAAAATAAAAGCCAACTCTCCATTCTTCCCTAAATTCCTTCAAATTTATTAAAGATAGCTCTACATCTGCTACTGTTCGGGTCGTATTATCTCGTAGTACATTCCACAAAACGCAACTCCTCCCTGTCCATATCCTTCATATGTTACTTTCCTCATAGTTTTCTGCATCTGCTCCACTCTGCTATTGCTCTTCTACATTGTCTTTTGGCATGTTAGCTCCTCACATTTTGTGGCGCAACGGCGCAGAGCTGATTAGAATCTGATCTGGTCCTCCTGCTTTACTGCCAAAGCGATGTCTTTTCCTATTTTAGAGAATCGTTTTGGCCATTTTATCCCCAACGAGCCAATTTAGATGCTTTTTCTATATTCAAAATGCGCGTCCCATAAATATTGATCAGAACACAAAAATAATAATTAATTTCCAATGAATATACCCCTAGAAATCTAGGAGTATTTTTATTAAGAAATTTTATTATTTTCTTTTTACCTACTGGTTTTTCACCAGTTCCTTTTTAGCTGGTAACAAGCTTTTTGCTAACTAGTGAAGATCTGATCTAATGCTTCCCATGCTTCACCATTAATAGCTTCTACTACTACTTTTCTATCAGCTTCTCTTCTTCATTTGATGCTGTTGCAGGAACCACTGCATCTCTTGGATCCCACACCTGTAGATTTCAACTGAGAATCAGCTACACCTCTTTCTTCAAGAGCTCTAACTACTGCTGCAGCTCTTTCTAGAAAGCTCTCAAGTGTGTAAGCATCATTACCTTTTTATCAGTATGACCTGTAATCAAGAATGTACCTCCATTAGAAGACTTAATTACTCAGCAGCTTGGTCTAATTTAGTGTAAGAAGACTGCTAATTACAGCCTTACCAAAGTCAAATGTAATACCTTTCAATGCACCTGTTGTTTCAAGAGCAAATACATCAGCTGGTTTAGGACATCCGTTGTATTCTGGTAATCCTGGAACTTGGACAAGCATCATCTTTGTCAAGAACTCCATCATTATCTGTATCTTCCATGGGCATCCTTTTGTTTTCAGCTGGACCCTGCTACTTGACACTCATCATCTTTTATCAAGAACCCCATCACCATCTGTATTCACTAAGGACATCCTTGGTTTTCAACTGGACCAGGCAACTTCTGGACAGTTATCTTCTGAATCTTGAACCCGTCACTTCGTCTGTATCTAGGACATCCGTTAAACTGAGTAAGACTGAATACATCTGACAAGCATCATCTTTTATCTTTGATACCATCTTTATCTCTATCTGTGTTTGAATCTAAAGTTCAAAGCAGCTGAAGATTGCCAGAAGTCAGAGATAGTAGTTTTCTCGAATGGAGTTACTACATAGTCTTGTTGAACACCGATACCGAAGTTTTTAGTAATCCAGAAGTTGATACCAAGACCTCCGTTTGCCGTGAAGTGGTCAGCTTTCATGAATCCTCCTTCTTGTTGTATGCTCTTTCAGAGTTGCTGTAGTCGCTCCTTAGGTAGTTAGCACCAACTCTCACATATGGATCGAACCAAGAGAATTTTCATTCCAAAGTCCGTTGAATTTAAATTGAAGACCAAGACCTGTCATCAAGAAAAATTCTTTATCCATAATTTGTCCTTCTACTCCGCTTAAATTCTGACGAATGTTGTCCACATTCCCCACTCGATGTCTCGCCAGCTCCACAACGAAATACTTGTTTAAGTTTCTCGCAACTGTCAATTTAGACAATGGTGGAGTAATTGTGTAATTGTTAAGAGTAAAATGCTGATCGAAGATTTTTCACTGATTCTCCAAACTCTCCATTAATCGCAGCATGGTTTACCCATGAGCCCCCTACTCCTATCAACCACTTATTCTCAGTTGTTTGAGTAGACACAGAAGTAGCTACTGTAAGAGCTAAAGCTGTGATTCCTAATTTTAGATTTTTCATAGAATGATTAATATAATTTAAAATTTTATAATTAAATTTCGGATATCGAGACAAAAATAACAAAAACAATATTGCCATTAAAATTCTTCTTGATTCTATCTAAATTTCTGTTCTCTTTCTTTCTTTATTGTCTCTCTTTTATCAAATACCTTTTTCTCGCGCCAGTGCAATCCCTCTGCTTTTGCCTTGCCTTTTTCATTGATATAGAGCTTAGCGGAACGATGGTATTTCCCACATCTTTCACTTTTTACCCAGTTTTTCAAGCTCTGGGAATGCAGTAAAAGTTTTCGCTCTCTTTACTTTATGATTATAGAAAGTCCCTGAATTTATATTCTTCTATACTCATATTGATTACAAAAAGTTCTTCATTTATAAACTCGCAGAAACTTTCCGTTATAGAAGCTTTTGGAAAGGCAATCGACTTTATTTCAGTTCCTGTAAGCACTATTCTCGCCTCTGTATTCTTCCAAGATTTCATATTCAAATCTGGCTCTTTTATTAAGAATATTTATATTTTTAGTTTTACTCATAATTTAGAGTAGATTAAAGGAATATTATGCGCTTTGCATTTTTCTCTCATTTCTTCTGGCCATATACTTGCCTGAATCTCACCTATATGCGCTTTTGCAGTAAAAACATACACAAACGAGACTGCCCTATACCACCTCCTATCGTAAGAGGCAACTCATTGTTCAACAATCTTTTATGAAAATAAAGCTCTTTCCTGTCTTCTTTTATCTTCTATTTGAAGTTGTTTTTCTAATGAATTTTCTTATCCACACGAATTCCCATTGATGAAATCTCAAACGGCACATTGAGCACGGGATTCCAAAGGAGAATATCTCCATTCAGTCCTAAAATCCATCTTCATTAGGCGTCACCCAGTCATCATAGTCTGCGTGCTCTATAATCGTGTTTTTCTCCATTACTAAGTTTACCGCCTATACCTATTATAAATACAGCTTTTATATTCTTTTTGTAGCGATTTCTTCTTTTTCTTTTGGAGACAGGTCAGATATTTTGTGTAAAAAGTTCTTCCGAATGTATAAAATGTATTTCTCCTGGAAGCATAGGTTTCAGCTCTGGGAAAGCCTCATTCACCAAATATTCTGTTCTTAAAAACGAAGCGTAAATTCTTTTAACTACGGATTTTAGAATGCTACTGTTCTATCTTTTTCAGAAATAGCCATTTCCCAGTCCCACTGGTCTCACATATAGCGAGTGCATATTCCCAAGCTCCCATCTGCACGAATGGCGTTCATATCCGTATATATACCATATCCCTCCTCTACATTATAATCTGCAAGCATCACTCTTTTTCCACTTTTGCTAATGAATGCACGACCTCTGCATGAGCTTCATCCATATCTTTTATAGGAAATTTACGGCTCTCCTTTCCGCTCAAATCATCATTTAGTCCCATCCTCTCAAAACAAAAAGCGGCGCGTCACTCTACGCAGCTTCAAGCTCTGACAAATTGGCTTGATTTTTATCTTTTGATCCCAATTTGTCTGTTGTAAATTCAAAATAGACTTATAGTTTGGGGGATTTATCAAATAACTCATTTTACTGCTATGTATTTTTGCGACAAATTTACAGAAATAATGCTAACAGTATCTAATTTATCACTACAATTTGGGAAAAGAGTACTTTTTGACGAGGTAAATATCATGTTTACTCAAAGGGAACTGCTACGGAATCATCAGACAAATGGAGCTTGGAAAATCTACTTTCCTAAAAATATGGACAGGAAAACAAGAGCCTACCACAGGGCATGTAACGCTGGAACCAGGTAAGAGAATGTCTGTTTTGGAGCAGGATCACTTTTGCTTATGACCAGTTTACGGTTTTGGAAACGGTTCTTCGGGGAATAAAAATTATTCGAAATCGTGAAGAAATGATGTCTCTACGCAAAAACCAGACTTCTGATGAAGATGGAATAAAGCTGGCGAACTTGGAGTAATCTACGATGAAATGGGAGGTTGAATGTTGAAGCCAGATGCACAGACCATGCTGTCCAATGTAGGATAAAAAGAAGATATGCACTACCAAAATGATGTCCGAACTAGAAAAACCCAGACAAAATGCAGTGCTATTGGCTCAGGCTTTATTCGGAACTAGATGTTTTGATTCCTCGATGAGCTCACCAACGACCTTGATATTGACACTATTTCTTGGCTGGAAGATTTCCTTGCTGATTATGAAAACACGGTGATTGTGGTATCTCACGACTGTCGCTTAGATGCTGTCTGCACCCACATCGGTGACTTAGACTATTCTAGCTCAAACCCTTTTATACATGGGAACTATTCTTCTGGTATCAGGCATCCCAGCTGGCAACGAGACAAAGACAACAAGCTACCAAAAGCTAGAAGAGAAGAAAAAGAATTGCAGGACTTCATCATGAGATTTTAGTTCCAATGTAGCGAAAGGCACAGAAGCTGTTGCAGCAAGAAAGAAAATGATAGACAAACCAAACATCAGAAGAAATCAAGTTCTTCTTTCTAGAAGATATCACACGCTATCATGAAATGGACAGAGAAAGGGAGACCAGATTTGGAGATAAAAGGGTTTAGAAACTGAAAGCATGGATGAAACACGTATGCTGTGTGGAGACCTCTAACTTGTAGGTGAGCAAAGCGGTTGTAACTCTAAAAACTCACTAGCAGTTACTGAGTTTCTCCAAGTACTCTCTGAAAGCACAGCTCCTGTAAAAGGTGAATACGCAAGGTAACCACTAACCAAAACGTTACACATGCCGTTGGACAACACGGAAATATTTCCAAGAAAAAGACCTGAAATTTAGTAGCGATTGGCGAGGCACTACCAAAATGACGAGGAAAGACATCGAAGAGTTTAAAGAGGATTTTTAGGAAGAATGCTTTTTCTGGTGAGGATAGCGCTTTAAATCTTCTTACGGTGCTTTCTGAGGGAGAAAAATGCGATGGCATGTTCAGCTGAACGATGCTTCACAGTGCTTTCTAATGTACTTCTAATGGATGAACTCCACTCAAACCACTTGATTTGGAGAGTATCACAGCGCTGAACAACCTTTGACGAACTTCGTGCATGGAAACATCTCGACTTTCTTTCTCATGACTACTGAGTTGCTAAGTAAACAGTGTGTGTAACCGTGTGGATAGAAATCACGCCAGGAATCATCGACAGAGAAATGACTCACGATGAATACCTTGAAGACAAAAAGTAAAAGAACTGAAAGAATGTTCGCAATACAGTTAATTAACTAGTTTTATTTCACTATATTTTCAAAGCCTCTTGTAGTGGCTTTTATACAAAAGCAGATTTTACTGATTTACTCACCTGATTTCCAAAAATCATTTATTAATTTTGTATCCTGTATTTATGTAAAGCATAATCAATGTTGTGCTAAAAATCGCAGTGATTATCCACATAGCATCAGCTTTAGCTGATGGTATTCAGTGGTATCTTTGTGCACGCAAACGCAAAGTAAGTGAATTAGAAGCACAAAAGAGGCTTTAGAGCTAAAAACAAAACTTACTAAACTCAAAAATCGATTACGAAAGAAAAAGGCATCAACTGGATGATTTGAGGAAATGAAAGCTGGATATGCCAAACGCACAAGCAAAACACGCAACTCACAGACTTTCAGTTCATCTGATGCAAAAGCTACAGCCAAAGATGCAAAACAAACGATGAAGGTTCTAAGAAACTGGAAAATAAACACGGCATCTAGTGAGAAAAAACTGTAAATAGAGAAGGAAATGGCTAAAGTACAAAGCCGTTTAGACAAGCCAGACCAACAAGTGAAGATCATAGATAAAGATACTTATGAAGTTGATATCAATCTAACAAAAAGTCCTCAATATGAGACTTTAAATGCGAAATTTGGGTTTGTTTTCACTTGAATGAAGATATAGCACCATTAAAGAATAATAATAGAAAATACAAATACCAGAGAAGTATTTCTAACACTTTATTCTCGCTGAGTTTTATTAAAATCAAAACCTGGTGCCCATAAGGAGAACTCAAACGATACATAAGAAAACATCCAATACAGATGTCAGAAAAACTTGGGACTTAGATTATACTTTCGGTGATATTCTTTGCCACTTTTCCCAGAAAGAACTATCGCAATAGTGTTATTCGCAATCGCTCGCATCGATGAGACTTACCAAAAATCCCATTCCAAAATAAGCCGATTTCTTGTCCACGCACCATTTGTTTCGCTTTATTTAGCAAAATGTAATTCTCCAACGGTTTTCTAATTCCCGCCAGTCCGCCAGTCAGTAACGCTAAAAAGAAAATCTCATTCATACCTAAAAACCTTCGTAGATTTTAGACAGCAAATCCAGCCAAGAAAGACTTCTGCTCGAAATGCCGGATGGATTCCGCTGAGAAGAACTCCACAAGTAGCAATTCAGAAAACATTCACCCCAAAACCGAAAAGCACGATGACCAACAACATGGAACAATGAGTCAAATGGAAGGACTCCTGAAGCTTCTGGTTTTCTAAAACCGAAGAAGAATTTCCACCCAAGAAAATGAAATCAATGCCGCTATCACCGCCGCTGCAGAAACGCAATCATGATATTAGTCCTGAATTTATCTTTCATCTGACAGCCGTTCTTGCGTAGCCGCAATAGTCGTGGTCCGAAATAAAAAGAAAGATTGTCCCCAAACATAGCGCCACATACCCCTGCCGCCACTACATTGATGTCTGTTTGGTATTTTCAGGCAAACCCCATGACTATTGGCGTAAGAGCTACTATCGTCCCACAGAAGTCCCTGCCGAAACGGATAAAAACGACATCAAGAACACGCTCAAAGGTGAATATACCGCGCAGAAAAAATACTGGTGAACCGAAATAAACTACTGCATCTATGTTGCTGCCTGGACACAGCTGAAAGCTCCTGCAAGAAGATAGATAATACACATGGTGATGATGCTTCCTCGCCGCAGCCTTTCATAAAGAATTTTTAGTTTTCTTGAAAACCAGCTTTTGGGAGTAAACGCAGAAATCACCCTGCAGAGTACCGCCACAGGATGGAAAAAGAAGAAACTCATCAAGAATAATCGCTTCCCAAAATATAACTGCCAAACACCAAGAACGGAAGTAGGCAACACCAGATTGAGTATCTTTATTTTCGTTAAATTTTAGCGAATTTAAAATAATTTTCTAACTGTAAAACTATTTCTTTTGTGAAGTTTTCAAAAGAATTTTCAGAAATATTCGCGGAATTAGAAAAATTCGTTTCTATATTTTATTTTCTAATGATGAAAGGACAGGCGAGACCAGATCCCAGAAACACTCGTAGAATTTAAGTGAATTCACCGCATCGCCAATATTTCCTGACATTTTCGTTTCTCCACAATCTCCACGCCAAAAAAGAAGTTTACTAAAGGACACCAGAGGAAACTGCTCTTTCTAGATAGTTTTCAAAAATATTTTAGAATTCTCTCGAAATATTCTATTTTATATTCTGGTGGAAGCTGTTTTTCAGATTTCGGGGTCTTCATGAGTTCCTCCTCGCCTGCCTTTCCAAGGAAAACGATTCTGTATTTATCTTTTTTAAATCCTTCAGCTGCTCCCATTATTCTGAAATAATCTCTCCGTTTTTGGGAAACTTCCCTCAGAATTATGATGAGCTTTTCCTCTGATTTCTCTGCAGTTTTTGTATTTTCTCCAAAGAAACAGGCAGAAAATGTACTTCTTGAATGCTCTATATCCAAGGTTTTTCTAAATTTTCATCAAGAACCCAGAGTAGTCTTTTGCGTTTTTAAATTTCTGATTTGACAAAGCCCTTCTTTTCAGAAGAAGTTTCATCTTAAAAGTAAAATCTTTCCACTATATTTTCAGCAAACTCTTCATGGAATTCTATAAAATTAAGATTATGACAGATACTCCGCAGTGAAATTTTTCTGTGATTTTGAAAATTACAAAATAAAGTGGTGCTGTCTCTATTAAGCCACTAAACAACAGACTTTCTTTCAGTTTTCTAAAAAGATTTTCTGTGCTCGGTTTCTATAATGTTTTTTATTTGTGAAGAATTTAACTCTTACCTGTTATTTTTTTTGAAAAATAAACTACAGAAAATTCTCTGAATTTTTTGGTTAATTCTGCAAAATTTTCCGCGTAACCGGCATGAGTATCTATTTCTATATAGGCACTTGTTTTTTCACAAAGTTTTCTTGAATTTTTTAAAATTCTCTCCATCGCAGTGTTTTATGTATTTTATTTCGTGAAGAGTTTTCGTCTTGTTTTTTGGCTCAGAAAAGTTTTCATCGTGATAAAAATCTGAAAAACTTCTATTTTAAAGGAAGACTTCGCCGAGGGAGATGAATGCGAGAGGAAACTAGCCCAATGTTATAGAAATATTCACAAGTTTTTTGCTTTTGCGTTTTTGTATTATATGCTGTGGAAGCGCAGATGTTTTTTACCCAAAGGGATTTATTCGTAATCACCTGATATCCATGCATTCATAGAGCATCACATCAATAATATTATCCCAGCCCAAACTTCCTGAATGCCTCCCATTTGTAAAACATTCCTTGCGATATGATTTTATCGGGCCTCGTACATGATTTTTTAGAGGAAATATTCTCAAAACCCAGTTTTCATCTTTTTTAATATAAACTAAACCCGAAACTATTCCTGCTTTTGATTTTCTTCTATAAATCCTATTGATTTCTCTCCCAAATAATTCTCAGGAAAGATAATATCAGCATCAAATTTACAGATTACATCAAAATCATCTAAATTCCGAGAAGAAAGACCTTTGTAAATGTAGAACCAATTGCGCCAGGCGAATGGGTGATTTTCTAAATTAATGGAGCTGAAACTGTTTCTATCTACAAACTCTCTACCATTTCCCTCTGTTCTATCCGTAGAGTCATTATTCATACGATTTGCGGTAAACTGAAACCCTTGTGATTTCAGAGAATTTAGCGTGAGGAGAATATTTTCTTCCTCGTTATGCGTGGGAATGATGATTAAAAATTTCATGAAAAAATTCATACAAAAGACTGCTCCCCAAGAGTTTCATAGAACAGCCTTTATTCCTTGATTTTTAGTTCAATTGATATTTCACCTGACTACTGTAAAAATTTTATCTCTCAAATCAAGCTTCTTTAAAATCTTCTGAAGCATAAATTTTGATGCTCCTCCTGAACTCCATATGTGTTCCTGTTACAGCTCTTGTTATTTTTTTCTACTCCTGATCTATTTACAGAAATATATAATGCTCTTCCTGCTTTTGGTTAAGCGGTTTGCTGTTTATCGGCAGTTATTCTTGATCTTTTACCAAGCCTCTGACTTTAATTTAATAAAAGTTCCTAGATTTAGAATATTCTACTTTTTTCACTTGTATTAGAAATCCCCTGCTTCCTCCAAGCTGATGATGACATTTCCAAAGTGTAGGCATCCCTACAAGAAGAAGGAGAAGAGTTTTTAGTTTTTAGAATATTCTGCCCTTTAAAAACATTTTAAAAAATCACTAGAATAGCCCAAAACTGACAAACTTGTCTGTATTTATTTAATTCTTTAAAATCGTTTCTAACTGCTTTTCCTGCTCCCACTGCGACTTTTTGTTTTTAGAATCGGCATGCTGTTCAAGGTAATGAGAAACATATATCCCATCAGGAACCAGCGAAGCGCCTCTACTACGAGGGCTGATACCTCGATATAAGGCTGGTCTCATTTTCTGTGCAGAAAATAAATTTCCACGAAAAACATCACAAAAATTAAAAACTCTTTTTCTCTAATCTATTTTATCAAAAATATAAAATTTTAGAGTTAATCAAACCTCATCTTTTCTAATTGCCTCAGCCAATTGTTCCCTACGCCTACTCCACGATTAGAGGAACTTTTTGTCTTCACTGCGGATTCATTTTTCTCTTTTATCAGAGCTTTTTATCAGTTCTATTTCTTCCTCTGGCACCTCGAGACAAGAGCTCATCATGAACCTGCAAGAGCATTTTTGTTTTTAAACCCTCCCTCGGACAAGGCTTTGTCTATGTCTATCATCGCTACTTTTTATGATATCCGCTGCACTCCCCTTTGGATAGGGCGCATTTGCAGCGTTTTCTCGGCGTGCCCCTCACCACGAAATTATTAGAATTAATATCTTTCAAAGTGTCTTTTTCTTCTAAAATAGTCTCAACAAAGCCGTCGTAGCTTTTTCCACCTGCTCAGTCATGAAGATTTTAGTTTTGGATAGTTTTCGTAGTAGGATCTATCATCTGTTTCGCCTCCGTTCGCGAGGAGTCCTGTCTGCTTTTCATGCCATCGCAGCTCCTGCACCATAGAGATAATCCTGAAATTACTGTTTTGGCTTGGCTTTGCATGGGTTTTATCTACTTGGTCAAGTGGAATTTTGAACAATTTAGAAGCCGTAGGCTGGATACTCTTCGCCGTTTTGGAAGAAGCTTTTATCATGTTATCCTCGCCAGAAAGTTCAGCGGTCAGCAGTTCTATCATCTGCGAATAATCTGGCTGAAATGATTTTTCTCGCCTTCCTCCGCCACAAAAGCTCCACGAGATCTGCTGCCTCAGCAGTTCTGATAGGGATATTCTGGTCGGGTTGGGATGTAGGCTGGAGAGCCTTCCGTGGCCGCCGTAGTCCTGCGAAAGCAGCGTATGCCCGTGTTATCCTTTGGTTCTATTTTCGAAGACGGAGCGCATCTACACTTAGGTAGATTTTAGTTTTTGCAAGTTCGGTATTTCAGAATGTGCTGAATAATCTCGTGTGTTTATATAAGCGAGTTTCTGCAAAACCTCCTCCGATGTGGAATATTGCCCTGTTTTGGTCTTTTTGCCTTTGGGTCTAATTTTAATTTTCGAAAAGCAAAGAATTTCTAGCCTAACTGCTTGGGAGAGTTCAGTGTTAAACTCCTCGCTTCAGAAAGTTCAAAAATCTTCCTGTTTCCAGCTCTTTAGGGTCGTTTTCTAAATCCACGCTTTCCTAGAAAGCCAGTCTGCATCGAGCAGAAATACCTGCCAGCTCCATCTTTTGCGAGGAGTTTTCATCAGCGGTATTTCTACTTTGTGGAATAATTCTTCCCAGATTTTCCTTTTCTGCTGTGGAGGAAAAGCCTCATAAAGCTGGAAAGTGGCATCCGCATCCTCCGCCGCATAATTGGTCTGCAATTTCCAAGGCTGACTTCCCTCAGTGTGGCTTTTGCCCTTTTTACCAATCAAACTTTCTGTGGAAATAGGCTGATATTTGGGTAAATTTCTTGATAAATAGTCCATTCCGTGCCCTTCCGTCTGGATTTGAAGATAGATGAGCCATCACTCGTATCAAAAAGCACTCCTCTAGTCTCCACACCATACTGGGCAAGCATTTTATAATCAAATTTAAAGTGTGCGCCATCTTCAGCACTTCTTCGCTTTCAGCGAGCTTGAAAATATCCAGCACCGCGAGGAGGGCTTCCTCCTATTTTCGGAAATGGAGACATAATACGCCAAACCTTTCGGTAAGACTTCATCCTGATAAAGAGTTCCGCCTCAGATTCACATTGAGCTGTGTCGCCTCAGTATCAAAACAAACTGCCTTGTCCCCAGCCATTTTGCACTAATATTCTCTGAGCCTTTCCTCATTATCAATAAATTGATAGCATGGTCCGTCTTTGTCTCTGTGCATAAGAGGAAACACAGAGAAGCTCCTGCAGAATCCTCATAATTAGCAAAAAGGTCCAGCTGAAACAGCCTCCTGACCAGCATTTTTGCCTTCTGGTGCGGCTTTTTCTGCTCTCCAATGCTTGGCTTTTCCGCCTCAGAATGGAAAGAAATTCTATACAGATTTTCCGTACAATCAGTTTTGAATTCTATTTTCGTCAAATATCTCTTTTCAGCTTCGGAAATCAGGCTTTTCTCAAATGATATTTTTCGTGTTCAAACTCCACTCTGGAACATCTGTAAGAATGGTCATCAGTTTCTTTGACAAAAGCCCTCTCGCTGCCGGGTACTGTACCTTTTCGCGGAGTTTTCCTGTGAGTTTATCTGAGCATTCGCTTAGAGATTTTCCATAGAGACCAAACTCTTGAGGAGATTTCTTCGCATGGTTTTCTCCTGACGCCTTCCCAGCCCAGGAGATATATCCACCCGCATCACCCATCATTCCAAGGAAATCTATCACTTGTTTGGGGTCTTGTATCTCGTATTTTTCTAAAACTTCTGGAACTCCCATCTCTACACCGCCGCCTTTGTTGGCTGGTTTGTAAATTTTAATATTCTTGGTGACGAGCTGCGCGTAAACTCCTTATCTGGCGTGACCATGAGGAGTCTGATAATCTTGCTTTTGTCCGCCTTCACAGCGATAGTTCCTGTCATCATCCGCTCTCATAGCCCTCCATTCCTCAAAATAGGATATTGCATCGCCTCCAAAATCTGGTGGATATGGCGGCACGGCACTTTTATCGCTTCGAGGAGTTTCGGCTCTATTGGCTTTATATTCGGATCTTCGGTGCGGACATTTGGCTTTGCCGACATCAAAAACCACAGCCAAATGTGGTGGGTTTTCTCGTTTTATCAGTTCACTAAAGTGAGTTTGTAAAGCAAAATATCGCGAGGTATCCAGCCCTTTGCTGGACAGCTTTGGGTAATAAAGGCATAATACCCTCTGCAATCATCGCATAAGCACTCATCAGATGGGAGCCTTGTCTTCGTTCGTAGTCATGGAACAAAAGATAAAACATTTTACCTATTCGTTGGGACTTTTTGTTCCTGCGACTTGCTTTTGAGGGAAAGAAAGACACGCTCAAGCTCTCTCAAAGGATAAAACAAGACTCAGTTTATGGACTGAGGTTATTTTGAAAAGTGCCATTCCGCATGGACTTCTCAAATCTCCACCCGGCAGTAGCATGGTGAGGATATGGTCAAAGATATCCCGCTGTATCTGTTCCTATAATCCGCCATTTCCCTGATTTATTAGCGAAACAATAGATTTCCAGCGCATTACCTCTGGACTGATTTCCATCTGTGCTCTCAAGAGCAAATCGTTTTGAGATCTATCGGATTATTTTTCAGATAATTCAGCGTGTATGTCCTAAAAACACACACCAATGTTGGTAAGCTGTTTTCCATTGATTACCCGCTGTCCATTAGGGATCTCGTTCTATCTCGGCATATCTTCGTTCGGATATTCGGAAATTAGGCTGGATATCTCTGAGCCTTTCGATAGCTCATCATCTATAAACTTGAACGACTTTGATATTGAACAGATAGACCTTTTTATTCTCTCTTCTGTCCATCGTACATCACCTGAATGTAATTTCGGTGCTAACGCAGGTCATAGGTCGGAATCGTATGAAACCTTCAGTCTTAATCAAAGTAATTTTAGTAGTCAAAGATTGATTTCCTGAACATGACCCACCTTTCGATGTCATATCACTCTCCTACAGTCACCCACTTTTCTGTGGTTTTAGAAATAGAAACATGGAAGTCCTGTAATAAAGTCCTAGAATGGTATCTCTAAATATCAATAAAATCAATGCTGTAAAAGCTCTGATATAGCCTGAGTCAGCAGCACGGTAACGTCTATGGTTTCGTAGTGACAATCGGACCATACATAGATGCTCCAATAATTTGAGAATACCATATATCGCTGAAACATGGCGGACAGGGATACTGAGTGCTTTGAAAATGTAGTATTTTCTATGGATTTCAGGACTTGTCGACGAGTTTTATCAGTACATAAGTTCCTGAAAAGCGTCTCAATGACAAAATCTAAAAGCTCATAACTTTTAGGATGCTGCTTAGAAAACTTCCGTATGAAAAATTCGGTCAAAACCCATGGTATAAAATGCACAAGAAACATGCACTCGGTTTCCAGTGCATCGCTTGCTTTACCTGTCGCATTATCATATTACTTACTTGATATGAATTTCAGCGCTCCAGCCTACACACTCTGAGTGACAAAATCCACCAAAAATAACTAGAGACAAAAATATAGACTTTAATGCTATTTGAGTAAAAGTATGGTTCCATCGAGGAAAATTACTCCCTCACAAAGAAATGGATGCTTTCGCCGTGATTTGCTTTATTGTAAATCCATGAGTTAAAAATATTGAAGCAAATTTAAATTTTTATATTTATTCAACAAAAGAAATGTAAGGAATACACCCTATAAAGTGAATTTATCCGGTAGTATTGTAAACAGCCACATTGCCAATGAAGTAGTAAGCAGGGCTAATTTTATGGCTTTCTTGGTTTTGAAAATTCAGATATGAAAAATAATCCATACTCCCAAAGAAGACAAGGTCTGATAGTTACGGTGACTTTTCTTTTCCAAAGCTCCTCATTTCTGCTGGGCTTTCCAAGTTCATCTGCAGGCGTCAGTGTTTACAGCAATCTACGAGATACTTTCTAGGATTAAATTCTCCCTCTCGCCTTTTTGTTTTCCCAGTTCTTGGTCTACAGGGCTGGACCGATGGTAAAACCAATTGTCAAAATTTCGCTTGGTTCTGTTACTTAGATGCACTGAGTTTCGCATGCAGTAGGCTAGGTATGTTATTCCTTTGTGCAGCTATTTTGTTCATTTTAAAACTAAAATGAAAAGTCCAAAGCTCATCTTGTGCAAAAGTCCCTTCACGAAATACACTTATTTTGGCGTAAATAATCGCACAAATAGTTTATTCACTGCATAAGTCACCATTTTCCCTTTAGAAAATTCACGCAAAAATATTATGTTTCCCTCTATTACATCCTTATCCGAATTTATATTTTTATCGCTGCGGATTTATTGCCTCGTTTCCAGCTCTTCGTCTCCAGCGTGGGATATGACTCATCTCAGCCTTGTGTTCTCTCGGCTATTTCTACGAGAGTTGCTTATGCAGTCTGGCGTAATGACATCGCTCACCATCCAAGAGATATTTTCCCCAGGCAGTGTCTATTCCCTTGTTTCTCGACTGACAGTTTTCCAGAATTCTCCTCCAAATGATATATATATTTTCCAGTTTTTGAAGATGGTGTTTTGGATAAAATCTTCTGCTATCTGTGGAGGTTGTCAGGAGTTTTATCATCTATCAGTGACTTTCTAAATTTTTATATGTCTGATTAACGGATACGGATAGACATTTTCTCTAAAAACTCCTCATACATTTAAAAAGCGGAATAGATATGAGTAACTAGCGAGGACATTTTCTCTTATTTTCTTTTCCACTACTGTGTAAATAATTATTTTTATCATAAAAGTTATATCTTTGTCTGATAACAGAGCAAAATGCATTTTCTATCCAAAATTATTTTAAAATTACTTGAGAGTAGCTTAGTTAAGCAGCAGTTCTAACATGCACATAGGAGGCAATATAAAAATTGCGATGGTTTTGTAATCTTTTTATCCCAATGCTATAAGCTTATCGGCAATGGTTTTAGCATAAGAAACTGTGTACATCTTTTGGTGAGTAACGATGCAGAGCCACATCAAGGCAATGCTATATATAGAATCATTGCGCTCTATCAACTGTTTAGATAGAAATAGGAGAAAATAGGCTTTTGGGTGAGCCGTGAAACCATATGACCACAACCACCACAGATAGCGCCGCCTCCAGATTTCAAAGTGGAACATCAGGAAATTCAACTCTGCTCCCCATCAAAATATAGGGAAAACTGCTGGCTCAGGGAGTAATGTAATCGTGCTGAAAAGGAGTAACCATCGGTGATAATGTAATCATCAGGGCGGGTTGTGTTATCCACAAAAGACATCCCTGCTAACTCTATGATAATCAATAAACAAGAACACATCGTAAAAACCTTTGATAATGATACCTGTAACCAAAACCTTTCCTCCTCAAAAGAGGAATACCTAAAATATATTGATGGAATCTGGAACCGCAATGGCTTACCAACATGGGACCTCTGTCTAGCCAGATTAGAAATGGAGACTGAAAGAAATTCCTTGATGTCCAGCATTTATTATTTGCTAACCAATGGGACTAGTAGCTATCAAATGGCTATCAGGCTGGATATAACGGGAGAGATTATAACCACACCATTTTTCGTTTGATGGCGACCATAAGTTCTATTGTTTGGGAAGGTTGTACCGGTATTTGTGGATATTTGTCCCGATTCTCTGTGCATAGATGCAGACAAAATAGAAGATGTCATACAGAGAAAACCCAAGCTATCTTGGCTACGCATGTTCATGGAAACCCTTGTGATGTGGTTAAAAATAGATCAGATTGCTAAAAACATAATTTAAAAGTAATCTACGATGCCGCCCATGCTTTTTGGGTAAAAGTAAACGGAAAATCTGTTTTTGAATATGGCGATATCTCCACTTGTTCCCTGCATTCCACTAAACTCTATCACTCTGTGAAGGCGGACTGATTGGTACAAAAATCCTGATTTGCTAAAACTGGCGTCTATTCGTAATTTTGGGATTGCTGGATTTGATTCTTTTTCGGAATTGAGAATTAATGGTAAAAACTCTGAGTTTCATGCCGCTATGGGATTGGCAAACCTAAAACCACCGAAGCAATCCAGTCCAACGCAAAAATTATCCGAGTGTTACGATAAAAATCTAAAAACCTAAAAGCACGAAAAGTAGCTTTAGCATAGGATGCAAACCAAAACGACGCCTACTATCCTGTAGTTTTGAAGAGGAGGAGCTTTTTATTAAAAATCAAAGCAGAGCTGGACCTTAATGAAATCTTTACCCGAAGTATATCTCGAGTTTGGCCTCTTCTCTACCATACCTCCCAAAGGTGGAATTCCTATCACAGAGGATATTTCAGAAGGTACTTTGTCTCCGTCACTTTGATTTGACAGAAGAAGAAATTAATTATATTTTGTCGTTTAATACTAGGTACAAAATAATAATTAAAATTGAATAGAGTGGTTTTATTGATTTTACCACTTTGAATCTACCTTATTTCATTAATCCTAAAAACCAAATGAAAAGTCTAACTACAATAAATACTACAAAATGCAGCAATATTAGCTAGTGTAATTGTCCCTACTTATAACAAAGTGAATACTTGGAACTGACTTTTACTAGAATCATTAATCAAAAACAAATTTTCATTACAGAAATAATCATTTCCTAATGATGTACAACAGACAACTCAGACGGCGTAATACAAGACATTATAAAATCTAAGGTTAATAATGAAATCTCAATAAAAATATTTCAACCATGAGAAAAATCTTGGTATGATTAAAAATTGGATGTTTTTGTATTGAACAATGTGAAGGAAAATACATTGCCATTTTCGAAGGTGATGACTACTGGATAGATGAAAACAAACTACAAAAGCAAGTAGATTTTAGAACAGAATCATGATTGTGGGCTTGTTTTTACAAATTCTAAACGGATAATTAATAATACTATTTGTGAAAACATCATTAATGTTGATCCCAATGATTCTAAATACAAATATTTATTACCGAAAATGTAACTCTCTACACTTACTACTTTATTTAGAAATGATAAGGAGATTATGAGAGAATATTTCCATCTTCTAAAACACCAAAGACTGGACTATTGGGGATTATCTCTTATGGTTCTTATTTAACAAAAATACAGAGATACATTTCTTAAAAGATTACACTACTGTTTATAGAATCACGCTTAATACTGCTTCTACGCCCTAATGACATTGTTAAAAATATCTTTATACTAAAAAGTATCTATGAAATTCGGAAATACAACATTGATAAAGACTATGATTCTTCAAACATTGACGATGATTTTATATTAACATCCATGTGCTTCCTGCTTCAAAACTATAATAAATTGGCTGATTTTAAAAGATGAAATTATAAATAACTACCAAACACCATAAATTCAGAAACTCAAAGAGAGAGTGCAGACAGTTATTTTTATTATCAATTCATTCTTCCATTTTAAGAAACCTACTAAATAAAATCATAAAAATAGTAAAGTTTGCATAAAATCTTACAGGAGGTAGAATTCCCTCTATTCATATAATCTACTAACTTATCATTCATTCTTTTGTAAATTTTCAATCCTAATTGCTCACTACAATAATTTTTGAATATTTTAAAGATTGTTATCAAAGCATAATTTCTCAAACTTACAAAAACTTTGAAGTCATTATACTTGATGACTGTTCCACTGATGATTCTTACGAAAAAGTCAAAAATTTAGTGAAAGATGACTCATAGATTCAAAATTTTTAAAAATGAGTGAAAACAAAGGTGTAGGCTATACAAAAGGAAAGGCAGTTGAACTTGCTTCTGGTGATATATGCGGTTTTCTTGACCCTGATGATGCAATTACACCCGATGCTATTGAAGAATCAATTAAATACTATAATGATCCAAAAATAGTAGCTACTTATTCTAAAATGTATTTTTGTAATTCAGAACTAGTTCCTCAAACAATAGCTAAAAATAAATCGTAAAGTAAAGAATAACGATCCTCTAAAAACATTTTTCTTTTGAGGGTTAATCATTTTTTACTTTTAAACGAAATGTTTATAATAACACTTCAAAAATTAATGATAAAATCAGACTTGCTGAAGATCAAGATTTGTATCTCAAACTCTATGAACAAGGGTGTTTTAAATTCATAAACAAACCTCTATATCTATACAGAAAACATGAAAAAGGTGTTCACAAAGTATAAATAAATCAAAAATTGTAGATAAACAATAGGTTAGTTTTTAGAAATACTTTATTAAGAAGGGAATAAAAATCATTTATGGAGTGAGAAATAGATGATTTACTACATTTTATTTTTGAGAAACAAAAATACCCTACTAAAAATTATTAAGATACTTACAATGACAGACATCCTCATAAAATCCTTCAACCGAGCTTTTTATCTTGACAGATGTCTTAAAGCATTAAGACCTATGTGACTGGTAATTATAAAAGTTACCATCCTAGATGATGGAACACCACAGAAATATTTGGATAAAATACAAAGAACTCCATCCTGAAGTTACCATACTAAAATCTGAAAATTACAAGGATAAAGAACAGGCCATAAAAGACAATCTGGAACAAGGAAAAAGAAATCAATGGCTTTTCAAATTCCAACCAAATTATGGAGAATGCTGCTCAAGAGGCTTCAGAGTATTTCATCATGACAGAAGATGATGTTTGGTTTACCGAAAATGTGGATATAGACCAATTAAGAAAACGCCCAAAAAGTATAACATCAGCCTTTTAAAAATTAGGTTGGTTGAGGCAATACAAAGACCTGCAATGGGTGAGACAAAGAGTCTATCGATAACACACTAGACAGCATTTATCCTAAAGATTTATTCCTATCTAATCCGCTCGTTATGGATTGGTTTTTCTACAATAAGTTTAAATTTTTCTCATTATTATTTTAAACTAAAAAGGTTGATAATGAAAACCCCTATGAAATATTGGGCATTAAATTCCATTCTTATGGGATTTTTGGAAAAGGAATACTGGCTATATGTTTGGAAAGATTCTTTTGGTAGTAGATGAAAAACAACAAACTAAGAAACGCATCTATATACTACACAAAAACATAGAAACAATCGCAATTTCATCGCTCACCTAAAAAAGAAAGCATAAAACCACATTTCCAGTCCTCAGCTACCAATTCCTACCATTCGTATGGATTTGAGTTTTTGATGTGAATCTGTTTAATCATCTTATTAACGAGGCGGCTTGCAGGCGAGTTTGATGCTAGAAAATTTCCCAAAAAGACTTTTCTACTGGTATTTTGAAACTTTTATCAAAGAAAAATCAATATCCAAGAATTCAGAAAATGGACTGAATGTTTCAAAAATCAATATAGAAACTTAGGATGCGAAATAGAATAAAGAGACTTTAAAAAGTCTCTTTATTTATTTTATTCGAAAAATAGTTTCTTCAAGTCTCTATACTTCCACCATTGTTTTCATGGTCGGACGCTCCACAAATATAAAATACAGCAGATATCAGAAGGGTGATAATAGATATGATGATAAATCTTGTAAAAGATTGTAAATCGGATCATCGAAAAATTCTTTTCCTTGAAAAACATCCCAAAAACACATATATTATCTTATGATGCAGCATATAAAATCGTGTAGCACATCCCTCAATAATATACACATGGGCGAAATTCCATCAGTTTTTCCAAAAATATGAAAACGGTGTAAAGAAACAACAAAATAAATATATACAACCACTGGAAATTCCAGCCAAACATTTCCTTGCCAAAATATCAAAAATGCAATAACACACAGAATATCAAAAATATATGAAGGTTTTATCTTATCCGAATATTCAGGGATAAATCTGCCACTAAAAACCAATGATAAAGATACAAATAATTCAGAATATTATGAAATCCTGTATTAATCCCTAAAAGTATTGATAAAAACAATAATTCCAAGCATCAAAAGCCCTTCTTACCCATTTAGGAGTTTGAAAATCCCCAACGAAAAGAAGTGGTGCTAATATGTGAAAGCGAGACTTCTATTTCTAATGTCCATAAAACAATATTAATCAATGGATAGCGCTCCTCAGAAAAACAATATTATGCACATAAAACAGCGATGCCCAAAAATTTGGAAATAATTCCTGAAAAACTCTTGTTCCTAGAACTGTTGAAATAAATAGAAACAATACTAAATGTACGATATAAGGCGGTTCCAGCCGAGTTAGCCTTCTCAAAAATAATCCTTAATAGAGACTTCCCTACCGCCATATACATATTGTTTAAAAGGAAGTGATAATATAAATCCACTAATTCCAAAAATAGAAAAACTCCCGTATGTCCTATCCATTCCCCAAAAAGGATAAATATAACTATGTTCCTTTATCTCAGGAAAGTTTACCTCATGATTAGCCAAAAATGACAAATAAAAACACTTACAATAGCGATAAATCTCAGTCCATCAATATATTTTTATAATATTCCCCGACGAGTAACCCTTTCTAATAGATGTGTATTCATAATGTTATAGTATATTTTTATCAATTTCTTCTTCAATTCCACTATCATTGCTCCCAAAAAGCCCCACTCCAAAAGCCTATCAGCATTATCTTCTGTCCTCTTTTTATCTTTCCTGTTTCTAGTAAATACTTTTCAGTGCTATCGGAGATGGTGAGAAAGAAACCGTATTTCCATATTTCTCTAAATTGATATAAATTTTTCCTCTGGAATATCAAAATTTCTCACTGTCTTCTTAGAATATGTGCATTTGCTTGGTGAAAAATATAATAATCCACATCATTTTTGGTTAAATTATTCTTCTCTAAAATTTCCTTCACCAGCGCAGAATTTTTCTCTATCGTAAATATAAATATATTTTGTCCATTCATATACAGACAGTTACCAACCTCATCTTCCTTTATTTATACGATTTCTACCACCATCATTTCTCACAGTGAAGTTATCATATCCGCTCACCATCTGTCCCTAAAATGAATTGAAAATTCTCTTTGGTTTCATCCTTTTGTATCAAATGTATACCCGCCCATCCCCAAAAATGGTTCAGTTAGATTTATCAGATTTTCTAGATATTTAGTATAAGTTTCGGCTGTTACCAATAGAATATTTTGGGCTGCACCTGTTTGCGATAAGCCCTTTTGCTATACTCAGACCATAGACAAAACCTGAACACCAAGATTAAAAATCCAAAGCCCTATGTTCTTTCTCAGTCCCAATCTGTCCTGCAAGATACAAGCCGTAGTAGGAAGATGATAATCGAGGCTTTGCGTACAAAACTAAGATAAAATCTATCTCGTTTTATCTATTTTTAATAGTTTCTCAGAAGCTTTCACCGCCAGCTCCAGCGCTGTTTCCTCTGCTGATGCTGTATATCGCTGTTTTACACCGACTTTTATTAAAATTTTCTCTGGACTCCACTCTGGAAATTCCTTTTGTAAATCTTCGTTTGTTACTTTTTCTGGAAAACATGTTTCTATTTCAGAAATTCTAAACATCTTTAGTCTCTTTTATACCATTCACATATATTTGATACCCCACTCTACATTGGGTTCAAGTGTCTTAGAAACAGAACAGTATTTCGCAAAGGACAAATCTGCTGCTTTTCTCGCCTTTTCAGGATTTACATCTCCATCCACATAGAATTTTACCATTATATTTTCTAAATGGCTTCGCCTCCTTCTACTACTCTCTCGCCTTCTACTTCCGCGGAGAAAACTTGGTAATCTGCTGTTTCTGTTTGTGAGAATGCTGACTACATCTATTCCGCTGCAGCCACGCCACAGACACTCAGCAGAGCCTCCATGAGGGCTCACACCATTGTTTTGTCCTCACCTATATTGTTAAGCAAGATTTTCTGACCATTTTCATTCGCACATTCGAAAAGAAAATCGTCATTTATTCTGTTTAAAAGTGATTTTCATTGCTCTTTATTTCCATTTAATGTTACAACCAAGGCTCGGTCTCTGCAGTTCTTCCTGCAGCTGACCTGCCAAAAGATTTTTCAAAAGCAATACTAAATCCTCGCCCGTAATCTCCTTAGTTATTCCCAGAGTCTAGAATCATCCATTTTGACCGCGATAAATCAAATCCAGTTTGTCATCAAAGAAATAAAAATCTGGCGTACATGCCGCACATCATAGGCCTTTGCCACAGCTTAGCTCTCATCGATTACAAATACGGAAGAAGTGAAACCTTTTTCCTCCGCAAAATCCACCATCAGCTCTGGCGAATCTGCTGGATAATTTATCACATCATTAGAATTTATCACGATAAACTCTATTTCCTTTCCTCTATAATCTTCGTAAAAGTTCAGCCAATTTTTCTATCACTGCAGATCACAAACGGACAGTGGTTACACATGAAAATAACCAAAGTTCCTTTGCTTCCCTTCGTCTTCTAGCTCTGTAACTCGTTGTTTTCGCAGGATTAGGCAGCTCAAAAACGGAGCTTTTTGTTCTAATGCCAGCATATTTGAAGGTGTATTTGCCATAATTTTTCTTTATTTTTAAATTAAATCTAATATTTCGGTGATTACATCATGCCCTCTATTTTTCGCATAATAGACCTGTAAATCATTGTAAAACTGAGTTTTGGGTAGCTTTCTGGGTCTGCTTTGTATTTTTCAATAGTTCTGTTCCATAGGCTGGTCTCAGCCCGCCCAGTGCTATCACTCCATCGTTTTCATCTAAAAATAACCACGATAGGTATAGACGCGTTCCGTTGGTCAGTGGTCTATCAAATCCGGTTTTCATCACGATAGGCAATTTTCTCACCTCATTTCTCCCTTCGAAAATAGAAACCGCAGGCACTGTCTGCCCTGCATCTCACCAGCCTTCGAAACAATCAGAATTTTCCTTTAAAATTCTTGTTTTCAAGGGTTTTTCAGCTACTCTTCATCAGGCTTATAGACCTTCATCATTCTGCTCATTCTCTGCCTCCCAGTTTTATAATGTTCAGCATTTCTTTTCTGCTGGAGTTAGTTTTTCTTCGTCTTTATTAACGACTTCTTCTGTTTTTCTTGAAATATTCCTCAAAAAGAAATCCCTTTTTCCCAATATTTTTCATTTTGTTTTATTAAATTTTTCTCTGTTTATCAATAAGATACATATCCGCTAAAACGAACGCTGAAAGGGCATCACGACAGGAACCGCTCTCGGCAGCTCGCATGGTCATGCCTTCCCTTTCCTTCTAGTTTTATGATATTCCCTGCATGTATCTATACTCCTGCGGCATCATCAGCGTAGAAACGGCTAAACGCCACTCAGAGTAAATATCCATTCCATTAGAAATTCCTCCTTGTCCCTTGAATGGTTGGTTTTGGTAGTTCCATCAGCATTGAAAATATCATTCTGCCGAGCCAGACATTTTGTTCCCTCAAATCCTGCACCGTATTCAAAACATTTACAAGCTTGTGATGCCAAGCATCGCCTTTCCCAGCTCTACATGAAGTTTATTAAAACAGGCTCTCCCAAGCCTTTCGGTGCGTTTTATTACACAGGTTATCGTTCCGCCTACTGTGTCGCCTCTCGCTTGTTCTATCCGCTCTATCATGAGTTTTGCGTAGTTTCATCTGGGCATCTCACTTCATTTTCATCTACTTTTGAAAAATTAAGCTCCTGATATGGCTTTATACGAGATATTTCACCACCGATGACACATGAAGAATAAATCTCCAACTTCTGGCGGTAGATGTTTCGCCAAAGTCCTGCCACTACAGTTCAGGTTTCCTCGCAGAAGAACGCCCGCCGCCTCGGTAATCCCTAAAACCAAACTTTTTGGTCCTATGTATAATCCATGAGATGGGCGATAGGCACGAGCAAATGCTCATAATCTTTTTGTTTTTCGATTTTTCCATTTTTCAACTACCTATCGGCATTCCTGTGGTTTTCCTTCATCCTGAAGAAACCTCACTTTGTCACCTCTTTTCTCTGTGTGACGATAGCCGACTGCCCTGGTTTTTCTTCTATTTAGCTGATGCTGAATCTCATCAAAATCGATTTTCACCTGCTGGAAAATTAGTCAAAATTCCATATAAGCACTCCCCATGGCTTTCACCAAAAGGAAGAAAAAGTCAGATAATTGCCCAATGTTCCAAACATCCTACAAATATACAAATTCCTAAGAAATGAGAATTTTATTTTTATTTTTCGATGATGACTTTTTCAAGTGCTTTTTCCTGAAAAATCAGTTTTTCAAATGAAACCTTGGTCAAAGGTTTCACCTATTTTCTGAGGAAAAAATTCCCAATTTATAAAAATTCCTCCAGCTGGTTCAGGCGTGAGACTGGCGAAAACCGTGTCAAAGCAAAGACATAATCCCTTAGGATCGTTAAATTCCAGATTACCAGCCGTAAATGTATCGTGTTTATTTGAAATGTCTAAGTGGTTTACTAAATCTGTTTTGCTTCAAATTTCTCATCACAAATCCCAAATTAAAACTTGGAACTTTTTCCTGTAAAATCTGTGGAAACGCCAAAACACTGACCATCAAAACACTCAAACCAGAAAATCCCCCAAACACCATGAAATAAAAATTCTCTAAAAACCACCACAAAACACACACACATCGATGAAAAATCTATACTGCGCTGACAGATAACAAAAATACTTTTGACCAAGATACAGAGAAATATTATTCCCTATGATTTTATCCTCCATGATCCCACCAGCAAAACCAATATCAAACGACATTGATAACGCCCTTTATCCCATCCAAGAAAAAGCCAGTTTGAAAATATTCCAGCACTGAAAAATCGGAAATTTCTTCCAAAGAGAATATTGTAAATCAAAATGTCTTTAAAACAGCGACTTCGCTCGATAAAATGAATAACTCGCCATATGGTTTCAGCTGAAAATCCAAATCCAAAAACTGAATCCGGAGGATAACCGAGAGTCCAAAATATTTTTCACGCAGTACAAAACACCAAACAAACTTCCTAACCAAATGAAATTTCAAGCCTTTTCCAAAATCAAAATCGGATAAAAGCCAAAATCGGCAGCCAAATCATCGTGAGCGATACTGAAAACTAAGACTGAAAAAGGCGAAAAAGCAGGGCAAATTCTTTATTTTTAGTTAAGAATTTCATTTAAGATAATTAAAGACTATCGCTGGCAAATCTGGGCTCAGCGACTGCACGAAAAGAAACAAAACAGGCGTAAAAACAGAGCGCTACCCGCAGTTTTTCTCAATAATGTACAAGATATCATCAGAAGAAGCACTTTTATTCTCAGAAAATTCATCTGAAAATGCGAAAATCCTGCCTGAAAAAACGTATGCCATGGCGACATCTGCTAACACCCAGTCCAAATTCGTAATTCCTTTTACCAGCCCATACTCAAGAAAACCACTTAATCGTGAGGAACATCAATGCCAAAAATGGTCTAAAATAAAGGAAAATCCACTGCCCACAACCAAAAGAAACCAAACTAACAACCTCCCCACAAAAAGCCAGTTTTTCGGTCTATTTTTCAAGAAATTCTTTATACGACTGAAAATACAAAAGAAAACCACAACCAGACAGTAATTCGCTCTAAATCAATATTTAACGGAACAAAAAGACAAAACGCTCCATGCCGTCATCAAAAATAATATCCCTAAGACCAGCTGATGCGAAAGCCCTTCCCAAAACGCTCAAATATCTTTTGAGAAAAGGCGCTCAGCCCATCAATAAAGGGAAAATTATCAAAACCGATACAAAAAAATATAAAAGCATTATCCTTAAATATATCCGCAAAAATTAGTTCTATTTCGTAGATTTTTAAAAATATTTCTCTTAAATAGTTTATATTTGTGCGTAAAAATAAGATATTTATGATATTGTCAATGACTGGTTTCCGGAAGAGCTGAAAAGCCATTTTGAAGGTATAAATGTTGATATCAAATCTCTCAACAGTACGTCGTTCGACCTCAGTGTCAAAACTCCCTCTCCGTTTTTAAAGAGAACTTGAAATCAGAAAATCACTGAATGACAATCTATTACGAGGAAAAGTAGATTGTTTCATCATGTGAATCTTTGGATGGCGCAAATGATGTGAAAATCAACCAAGAAAGTATAAAATCCACCATGAGCAGCTTCGCCAATGTTCGCCAAAACTCCTGATTTTGAATATCTTAAAATGGCGATAAGAATACCTGAAACCATCCAGTGCAAAACAGAGAGAACTCTCTGACAACGAATGGAACCTCCTGCAAGAAACTATAAATAAGAGCAGTTATGAAATTTTCTAATTTTCAGAAAAACCGAGGGAGAATTTTAGGAGAAGAACTTACCAAGAACATCAAAAACATCGAAGAACTGCTGGGACAGGTTCAGCCTTTTTGAGGGAGGAGCAATTTCTACTATAAAGAGCGCTATCTGTCTTCTTTAAAGGATTTTTGAGCAGCTGGACGAAACCAAGATTTTACCAAGAAGTGGCGTATTTTGTAGAAAAATGTAGACATTTCGAAGAAAAAGTCCGTCTGTACACAGCATTTGAAATATTTCTTGGAAGTCCTTAACAATGAGAGATTTTAACGAGGATTAGGTTTCATCAGCCAAGAAATCAGGCAGGAAATCAACACTCTAGGCTCAAAGGCCAATCATCATGAAATCCATAGTGGTCATGATGAAAGATAATTTAGAAAAGATAAAAGAACAGACACTCAATGTTTTATAAAAATTTTCATCAAAACATTGATTCTATTTTAAAAACTCAAATTCAACATAAAATGAACAAAGTCATCATATTTTCGGCTCCATCTGGAAGCGGAAAAACCACTTTAGTAAAAGCATGGTTTAGAATTTTCCCATTTAGAATGATTTCTGCTTCTAAGAGCGCCAAGAAGGCAGAAGCTGCACGGAAAGACTACTATTTCCTAACGCCTGATGAATTTAGATATCCGAAGATGCCTTTGTGGGCATGAGGAGGTCTATGCTGATCAAAATTCTGTGGAACTTCTGAAATCTGAAATAGAGCGACATCTGGAAGAACGGAAAAACGGTGATTTTCGATGATGGATGGTCGGTGGAGTTAATCTAAAAGATTTTCGGAGACCAAGCAATGAGTACTGTTCATCGCTCCGCCATCCATAGAAGAACGAAAAACGCCTAATCAAAAGAAATACAGAACAGTTTGAAACCATACCATTTGAACAAAGGCTCAGGAAAAGAGCTTGGCTATCAGCATTTATTTGACCAAGTTTTGACTAAATGATGATTTTGGAAGCTACAGAAATAGAAAACATCATCTCTGATTTTACAGAAAAATGAGCAACGCCAATCTCCCTGTTCCAAGTTTCACAAAACTCAAACATGGGGCTGACGGCCGAAAGATTTTGATATTATGAAGAAAATCTAGAAGCAGAATTCTCATCGAGGATTTGAAAATTTATGCTTATCACGAGTTTTGCCAGAGGAAAAACGACATTGGGACTTATTATCGTAAATGAATGCTGAGGCCACGCAGACCTATGGAAAGCACAGAGTGACCACTTGAGAACACGATAAACTACGCCGAAATCAACGATATCATCCGCCACAGAAATGGAAATTCATCGCTGCTTTTGGGCGGGTAATCGGAGAAATTATCAAAATTAAGAAAAATTCCACAAATCACCCATCAAATAAAACTCACCAAAATCCAACCCACCTATACGGGGCGAAATGAAAGGCGTAAGAGGTGTGGAGCTGGAAAAAGGCACTTTAATATTCTTTAAATTTAAATAATCAGAAATTTTAATTATAAGACAGAAAAAGAATCAGTAACATATATCTTATCGTGAATCTTCTGTGCATTAGTGTTTTAAAACTCAAAAAATGGTTTTTGTAGAGAATAATATTGCCTCTATTATGCATTATAAGCTGTTCCAAAAGAAAAGCGAACAACACAATGGTGATAGAAAAAATAATACATTTCCTTATGGAATAATGATAGTTTAGAAGTGTAAACACGAAAGAACTATTGAGATGGGAGGAAGAATTATATAATGCTGCTAAAAAAAGTAATAAAATGATAGTATTTGCTAAAAGGAGTATCTCGGAACTCTACTAAGGGTACAAGGATAAAGAAAGAGATAGTATTTATGTATTATATTAATTCTTGTTGTGATAATAGTCAGTTATTAGAAGAATGTGATGTTTCTTTTATTGCTATAACATTCCTGTAAAACAAGATTCTTTGGAAAAGGCATACAATAACGAGGGATATCTGATAAAAACTAAATATAAATGGAAAAGAGCGCAAAATCAATTTACAACATGATAAAAACATGTATTTACATGTAAACGCATTTGCTTTATTACTATAAGCTGTAGTAAGAGAGATAAGGTGCTATGAAAAATTTCAAGACCTTTATTTAAAGCATTGATATATACTCTGGTTTCGGTTCGAAAATCATCTTGAAATAAAACCTGAAATTTCTAATGAATCAATAGAATATGATGAACATAAAACAAACTAACGATAGTCTCAAATTATGTTGGTTGTGCGATAAAACAAATCAATGAAATGCTATATCTATACAAAATGAAACGCTTTATCTAACAGGAGAAAACCTTCTAAGGACACTAGTAGTTTTCTTAAAACAGTGGATAAAGAAATTGTAAAAACAGGATATGTATTTCCAAATGTCATTATTTCTACACTTTTGCACCGAAATTAGATGAAAATAAAATCCCTATTGAAGATTATAAGTTATTATTGAAACAATATTCACCGATTTAAATCCAGTCTATAAGAAGAGCATTTGAATTATTTTTATCATTGTTGACTAACTAATTAGATAATTCAAAAAAAATTGCAAAAGAAATACTTTCTAAACTATTCTTAGAAGATTTAAATGATAGAAAAAGAATAATAGAAAATATAATGAGAGGGAATAGGCTCATTTTTGATTAAAAATATTTTAATAAAAATATAGAGGACAAAATAACTTCATATTCCATCAAAAAGAATTTAAAAATGAAAATAAGTATATTTATTTTGTGCATTTCCTCTTTTCTATAAGTTTGCGCTCATAAAAAGACAATATAAAATCGTAGTCTGTAAAAACTGGAAAACGAATAATTGTTAAAGTTATGAAGAAAATAAGTTGACTTTATCAGTAATATCATTAGCAATTTTGTTTTTGCTATCTTGTCTATGATAGCAAAGGGGTATGAATACGGATTGGGATGTGATTTTGTAGAAGAAATGCCATATAATTTAAAAGCCGATTTTTATTCTATGAATATCCCATAAAGATTTTGTTATGATAAAGATGGTTTTGAATTAGTGAGTATTGGTTTGGAGAATATGAGCTACAGGCTTTAAATCAAGGATTTTTGCTTCTAGTTTACAATAAATATATATCTGTACTGAAATGTACAGACAGCAGTAACATTGAAATATTTAATATCTTACAAAACAGGCTATAAAAGTAAAAAAGAAATCTAAATAAGTTTAAGGATTTAACAACAGTGATTTTGAGCAGATAAAGATGGTCGTATACCAATGGGTTGAAATTGACAAAAGAAAAAGTTATGCAGTAGACAGAAACAAGTTTTTGTATCTATTTGGAGCAGTGTTCTCATTGTTTTGTGTTTGGAGACATTGAAAGTGGATATTATAATCGGCTGATATGGAAAAGTAAGTAAAATATCAGTAATTATACTTATCATTTTCATGATAAATAATGTAACATATTTATCAATAAATTATTTAATATATATAAATATACGGTAATTTGTGGAACTTATATTTGTTCTTAAATTTTTTCATTAAAACGAATGGAATGATACTCGTTATACTATCATATATAAATTTATAATAGATTTTGAAATAATCTTAAACTTATTGATGTAGCCTTATTATTGTTTTATTTATTTATATACTTTTATAAATGGTGGTGTTGGTAATGTTCCAAAAGTGTTGGTTTATTATAAACAACTCTTAACTACCTAAACAGAACTAACATTCTACATCCAAAACAAAAGTGAATACTGTGAAACAATATCTTACTTGATTTGATGTATCGGGACTTGAACGAGACCTCTTCTCCAGGAAGCGCTCTACCGCTGGTAACGGCTTAAAAATCACAATCAAATGATTGTGATTTCAATGACGAGCGGAAGACGGGGGTCCGAACCGCGACATTCAGCTTGGAAGGCTGACGTCTACCAACTGAGCTACTTCCGCATTTTTATTGTTGGTAATTTTTACTTTGCAAATGTAAGAACTTTTCTTAAACCTGAAATTATTTTTTAAAGTTTTTATAAATGTTGGGAGAGCAGGTTCGAACACTGCAAGCCGAAGCAACGGAGTTGCAGTCCGTCCATTTGACCGCTCTGGTATCTCCCTACCTTATAAATGAGCCTCAGAGGTTCAGTGCGACGACGGGGTTACCGTCGTTCTCTGTGCTTCAGGCCTATGGGCATTGATTTGAGTCTGTTTTTCCTTTTGCGTTTGCAAATATAGAAAAGTTTTTGAAACCACAAATTTTATTGATTTAATATTTTTTTTTGGTATTTTCTTTTTCTTCTTGATTAACAGCTTTTTAGCATCCACACAACAATGTGAAAAA